>Ga0208428_1000071_pt1 | contig 44480 bp, 62 predicted proteins | sample DEB08_DNA_11_FD_184535 | JGI IMG/M metagenome (GOLD analysis project Ga0208428, IMG submission 184535) | Aqueous microbial communities from the Delaware River and Bay under freshwater to marine salinity gradient to study organic matter... | ecosystem: Environmental > Aquatic > Marine > Coastal ... | reverse complement strand
CCAGCGCATGGTACGCCGCCGTGGTCAATCGTGCAACACCACCACCACCAAGCGCACGCTGCCGGATGAGATGCGCACGTGGGATGCCATGCGCTGCTGCTTCAGCGTTCAACCGCGCTAGGTCGTCAGCGGACACGTTGAGCTTGATTTCAGGCATTTCTGGTGGTGTTGATGTTGCCAATAGTACGTCGGACGCAAAAAGCCAGTCCACGACTGGGTTCGGACGCAAGCGGACGCAAGTCGGACGCAAAAAACCCAGTCATACCAACGGAGGACGCAAAATCGGGATTTCTCCTATCCCCCCCTATATGTGTGTTTTGTTCACCCCGTAACATTTCCCCCTCTTGTTTTTGTACCTGACTTGATTTACCCCTATTTGCGTCCGAACAAGGGAAAAGGTAGATAGAGACAGGGATCTTGCGTCCGAAATTTGCGTCCGCTTTGCGTCCGACACGGACGCAACTTGCGTCCGACATCATGCCCACAAGTCCAGCTTGAGACCAGAGATGAGACGCTCGCGGGTCTTGCCGGGGCTTCTGTCGGACGCAAGTTTTGGGAAGATTTGGCGCAATGCCGGCACCAGAAGCCTGGGTGCCTTAACCGTGCGGTCACTTGGCGGGTCCATCAACCATCTACCTTTGTCGTCCAAATACCCCTCTTCTCGATACCACTCTTGCAGGGCATCCCATACCCGTTTTGTTGATACCTGAGCGCCTTCTTCATAGGTCAAGCCGATAGAGTCGCAGAAGTCCCATAGGTGACAGCTAGCTCTACGCACGTCCTGCATTGCTTGGCTTCCAGTTGTGTAATCAATGCCATCTGCAATGCTGAGCGCCATACCCTCCAGTAACCAATTAAGGAATGCTGGGCAGATTTGCTCTTGGATAAATGACGGGTCATCCTTGAGGCGTGGATCAGCTTGCAGGTGGTTTGGTTCTGTCGGTGTTGCCATGAAAGTTTTGCGGAATTTAAAAACATGAAACCGCGTCTCGATAGCAGCCTGCTCACCAGTAAGCGACGGATCCTTGTTGAGATTGAACACAAACAATGCGGACGGAATAAACTGTGATTCCTGTACGCCTTTCAACTCATATGACAATTCCTCACCGCTGATGGCAGCCTTTAATGACTGGAGGTTGTCGATACTGACAAACTGCGAGTTTTCGCTTGACCAGTTCACTGATGCGCCGCGTAATGGCGCGATTGGAAATTTACGGCCTTGGTCATATTGACGGAAATCAGCAAGTGTGCAGCTTGTAAAATTACGACTTCCAAGTGTATCCCGCAATGCAGTTCGGATCGTATCTTTACCATTACTGCCCTCGCCGATCATCAATACAGCACGTGGCCTGCCTCGTGTGGCGCGGTATTTGATGAGGTCAAGCCCGCTACCAAGGATGCGCTGCAGCGTGTCACGATCACCGGGCTCTACTGCTTCAAGCAACCGCCATAGGTGCTGGGCATTGGCTTCGGGGTCATAGTCGTAGGCAGTGACGTAGGTAAAAGCAACAGCGGGGTCATGCGGCGCAAAGGTCAGATCAAGCTTGCGGTCAGACCATGACCATGACACGACACCATTGCGGCAGTTAATGGCATTGGCTGGGTTGACATCAACTGGCTTAAGCAGACGCCGCATCCATTGAAGTGCTTCATCGACGTAACGCGGTCTGCGCCATGGGTATGTGGTTGCGCCTTGTTGGTTGATGACATGCAGCATGGATAAAAAAGCTGCAAGCTTTGGTGCTAGCTCTTCATCCGGTTTGGCTTGATAGTGCGTGCCATTCCATAGGTGCAGGATGCCGTCTACGCAAATCCAACGCTCTTGTGGATGACAGAAGACATGCTCAACTGCAAGCTCTAGCCATTCGGTACCGGTTTTGTCATAAAGCTGAAGGTTGACTGTTTCGCCTGAGCTGGCGGGCTCTGGCCGCTGACCTTGCGGCGCAAGCATCGGTAGTGGTGGCCGCCAACCGTGATGACGTGCCCAGTACCAGAATGTCCCAGCACCGATGCGTTCACCACCAGAGGCGGCAATTTGCTGCAGCCCTTGCCATTGCGGGCTGTGCTGCTGCATTAAGTCAATGGCTTGCTCAGTGCTGCCGCAAGCTTGGATCAAGCCCCAGAAGATATTGCGATAGATGTGATAGGTACCGGATCCTGGTACGCGAGGTGGTATGGCGGCAAGCGCTTCGCGGATCTCATCAATACCGCGATCTGTTTGCTCGCTGTGGCGTCTAGCGGGTTCCTCGTGCTTGTAATACTGCTCATTGGGCAGAACTGCTTCAATATCGGAAACGCTGTAGCGATGGCCAGCGCTGGTGACCATGCGGCACATCTCACCGAGGCTGCCATCAGCTTCTGCGTAGTAGCTGCCAGGTAGCCGCATGACGCGGGATGAGTTTTTGATGCTGCGGTCTGCATCGCAGTAATCAAGCAACCGCCCTTGCACCAGCTCCCAGTGGGATGGTGTGATCGGGTCTGCTAGCACCCAATAGCTGTGGATGGACTTGCCGCCGGTATTGATCTGAAAGGTGGGTTCCGGCAGCCCTAGCTCTTGCCATGCGGTCATCTGCCATTCGCGTGGGCGATCATCCCATTCGGCAAAGAAGGCACGGCAGGCTGTGATCTCTGCGTTGGTGTCGCCACCATCGTTTATTACTACGTAAACGCCGCGGCCTTCGGCTTGCCATTGCTTGATCAGCGGCTTGCGTGCGCCACCTTTGCGGCCCTTGTCGTTGGGCTTATCGGGATGTAGGCGATGCAGAAATGCACGCAGGCGAATGGTGCCTGCCGGTTTGCCGAGTAGGGCGATGAACCGACGGGCTTCTGAAAAGTCAATTTCTTTCACTTGCGCTGCGGCTCCCGCTCGCGGCGCATTGCCTCCTCAACCACCAGCCTGAGCACCGTGCTGCGGGATATGCCGGCTATGCGCCGACGATCCAGCCAAGCCATCTGCTCTGGGGTGAACTGAACCGATAACGGATGAGACAGTGCCACGGTTTCTAGCGGAAGTCTTGCGCAGTCTAGTGGAAGCTGCTAGGGTGCGCAAGCAACCCAACAGCGCCATGGACCTAACAACTGCATTTGATCATCGGCTTAAGCATGTGCCTAGTAGATGGCGTGATCCAATCGTTGATGTTGTAGACACGTTTGAAACAGTGCAGATTGGCCTTAAGTGCATTGGCATCGAAGATCCTTTTGTTTTGATTGAAGCCGTAAAGCTTGTTTTGCATCGCCATGACAAAGAAAAAGAGCGTTTAGAGATATTGATGCGCGAAGAGGTGATGCCATGACCTACCAAGACTTCCTAGCCTCCAAATCCACTGCAGCACCTGTTGCTGGCTTTGACCCGCAGCAGTTCACAGCGCCGCTGTTTCCGTTTCAGCGGGACATCGTGACCATGGCTTGCCGTGTCGGCAAGTTCTGCATCTGGGCCGACTGCGGCATGGGTAAAACCGCCATGCAGCTCGAATGGGCGCATCAGGTGCATCAGCACACTGGCGCCAACGTGCTGGTGCTGGCACCGCTTGCCGTTGCACATCAGACCGTGCGCGAGGGCAGCAAGTTCGGCATCCCATGCGTGTTCGCCGTCGCGCAAGCTGAGGTCAAGCCCGGCATCACGGTGACCAACTACGAGAAGCTGAGCCACTTTGACGCCAGCAGCTTTGCAGGCGTGGTGCTCGATGAGAGCAGCATCCTCAAGGCATACACCGGCAAGATCCGCAACCAGATCATCGAGTCGTTCGCGCAGACGCCGTTCCGTCTGGCCTGCTCTGCCACGCCAGCACCCAACGACCACATGGAGCTTGGCAACCATGCCGAGTTCATCGGCGTCATGACCCGCACCGAGATGCTGGCTATGTTTTTCGTGCATGACGGCGGCGACACTGCCAAGTGGCGGCTCAAGGGTCACGCAAAGAGCAAGTTCTGGGAGTGGGTCTGCAGTTGGGCGGTAACCATCCGCAAGCCATCAGACCTTGGCTACGACGATGGCAGCTTCATCCTGCCGGCACTGCAGATCCAAGACTGCACGGTCGAGACTCCACGCGAGGCAACAGCAGGTGACGACGGCCAGATGGCGCTATTTGCCATGGAGGCTCGCACGCTCAACGATCAGCGCAAAGTACGCAAGGCATCCCTCACCCTCCGCGTGGCCGCTGCCGCCAAGCTTGCTAACAGCGACACCGAGCAGTGGCTGGTGTGGTGTGATCTGAATGACGAAAGCAAGGCGCTAACCGCTGCTATTGATGGCGCAGTTGAGGTTTCAGGTAGCGACAGCGACGACCACAAGCGACAAGCTGCGATCGACTTCCAAGATGGCAAAATCCGCGTACTGGTCAGCAAGCCGAGTATTTTTGGCTTTGGCCTCAACTTCCAGCGCTGCCACAACGTCGCATTTGTTGGATTGTCGCACAGCTATGAGGCGTTCTATCAAGCCATCCGCCGCTGCTGGCGTTTCGGCCAAGAGCAGCCTGTCAACGCTCACATCATCTACGACGTGGCGGAAGGCCGCGTGATCGACAACATCCGCCGCAAAGAGTCGGACAGCATCCAGATGGCTCAATCAATGGTTGAAATTATGAAGCAACAAACAATGGAACAACTCAAGAAGATCCAACGCCAAGTGGCGCCGCACATCACTGAGCACAAGTCCGGTGATGGCTGGGACATGTATATGGGTGACTGCGTGGAAAGCATTAAGCAACTCGACAGTAATTCGATCCACTACAGCATCTTCAGCCCACCATTTGCGTCGCTCTACACCTACTCAAACAGCGACCGCGACATGGGCAACAGTCGCACTGAGCAGGAGTTCTTCGATCACTTCGCATTTCTTGCCAGCGAGCTACATCGCGTGTTGATGCCCGGCAGGCTGATCAGCTTCCACTGCATGAATTTGCCTAGCAGCAAGGAGCGCGACGGCTTCATCGGCGTGAAGGACTTCCGTGGCGACATGCTGCGCATCTTCCAGGCTGCCGGCTTCGTGTTTCATAGCGAGGTGTGCATCTGGAAGGATCCGGTCACCGCGATGCAGCGCACCAAGGCGATCGGGTTGCTGCACAAGCAAGTGCGTAAGGATTCAGCACTCAGCCGCCAGGGCATCCCTGATTATCTGGTGACCGTGCGCAAGCTGGGCGACAATCTGGAGCCGGTAGCTGGCCCGTTCACTGAGTTCGCTGGTGAGAATCCACCACCTAAGACTAAGGATCCGATCAAGAACTCGATCAACATTTGGCAGCGCTACGCCAGCCCGGTATGGATGGACATCAATCCATCGGACACGCTGCAATACCGCAGCGCACGCGCCAATGAGGATGAGCGCCACATTTGCCCGCTGCAACTGGAAGTGATTCGCCGCGGACTGCAACTGTGGAGCAATCCCGGCGACGTGGTGCTATCGCCGTTCGCCGGTATCGGCAGCGAGGGTTACTGCAGCATCCAGGCTGGGCGCCAGTTTGTCGGGTTTGAGCTGAAGCCGTCCTATTTCAACTGTGCGGTCAAAAATCTGACTGAGGTGGCCAACAATAAGCAAGGAGTACTGGTGTGATGAACCTCCGCCCATACCAGCAACAACTGATCACCGACATCCGCCTGCAATACCAGCTAGGGCATAAGTCAGTCCTAGCGGTATTGCCAACCGGTGGTGGCAAGACAGTGTGCTTTAGTTACATCGCAGAGCAAGCAGCAATCAAAGGCAATCGTGTCTGCATATTGGTGCATCGCGCAGAGCTATTGGATCAAGCCAGCCGCAGCCTTACGGCAATGGGCGTCAGGCATGGTCGCATCGCTGCTGGCAAAAGCATGGACCTAAGCCATGCGGTGCAAGTTGCCAGTGTGCAGACGCTTGCGCGCAGGTTGCACCTGCTGCCACGTGAGTTCTTTCAATTGTTAGTGGTGGATGAAGCGCACCACACAACAGCAGGCACATGGGCGAAGGTGATTGAGCATTTCCATGCCGCCAAGCTGCTTGGTGTGACGGCAACACCGATACGTAGCGATGGCCGCGGCCTGGGGCAGCATTATCAAGCGATGGTGCAAGGTCCAACTGCGCAACAGCTCACTGAACAAGGATTCCTTGCTACTGCAAAGGTGCTGGCACCACCGGGCTTCGATTCAACCGGCCTGCGTAAGCGCATGGGTGATTTTGACGCCAAGGAAGCCGAGCAACGTGTTGGCACGATCATGGGCGACTGCCTTGGTCATTACCGCAAGCACCTACCAGGCCAGACGGCAATTGCGTTTTGCTGCTCCGTGGCCCATGCCGAGGCAGTTGCGACGCTGTTCCAATCAGCTGGTATCGCTGCAGCAAGTATTGATGGCAGCATGGATACCACGCAACGCCAGCAGCTGCTTAGCAATCTAGGCACCGGCAGTTTGAAGGTGCTCACCAGTTGCGCGCTGATTGGCGAAGGCGTGGATGTACCAAGCGTTGGCGGTTGCATCTTGCTGCGACCTACCGCAAGCGTGGCGCTGCACTTGCAGATGATCGGCAGGTGCCTGCGCCCGCAACCTGGCAAGCGTGCTGTGGTGCTCGATCATGTTGGCAATACGCTGCGGCTTGGCCACCACCTTGAAGAACGCGATTGGACCTTGGATGGTGCCGCTAAACGCGACCGCGAGGCCGCACCAAGCGTCAAGGTATGCCCTAGTTGCTTTGCCACCAGCATTAGTACTGCGCAGGTATGTCGTGAATGCGGTCATGTGTTTGCACCGCAGGAACGCCGTGAGTTGCAACAGGTAGATGGTGAGCTGGTGGAGATGGCTGCACGCCAGCGCAAACGCGAACAAGGCAATGCGCAGTCATTGGATGACCTACGCCAGTTAGCGCAGCAACGCGGATATAAGCGAGGATGGGCGGAACGCGTCTACCAGGCACGACTGGCTAAGAGGCATGGCATATGAGCAACGAGCATGTTGACTGGAACGATGAAACCGTGCCGATTGGCAAGCGCAAGGTTGCTTTTGTTAAATGGCTAATGCAAGCGCGTAAAGTGCCGATGAAGGTAGCCAAGTCCATGGCTAACTCAAAGTTTGGCAAGTGACTGAGCAACGCATCCAACAAGAAATCCGCATCGCATGTAGCCGCGGCCAGACCCGTCTGTTCCGCAATAACACCGGCACGCTGCGTGACCAGAACGGCCGTCCGGTGCAGTTCGGGCTCTGCAAGGGCAGCGCAGATCTGATCGGCTGGCGCACGGTCACGATCACCGAGGACATGATCGGCCAGCAGGTTGCGGTGTTTACCAGCATCGAGGTGAAGACTGCTACGGGTCGGCTGCGCCCTGAGCAGCAGCAATGGTTGGATGCCGTCCAGGCAGCCGGCGGCATTGCAGGCGTTGCACGCAGCGTCAGCGATGCGGAGGGACTGCTGGGTTGACCACGGCGGCGCATGGTGTATAGTGGTGGTGTCGGGAGAGATCCCGGCGGTACTTGCACCTAGAAACATGAATAACCTCGCCAACAGCCTTGAGGCAGTGGCCACCGCAATCGGGACCGCCGAGCGCGTGGTCTCGGCATTCCAAGCGCTGCGGGACCGCTGCTCAGATGAGCAATGGGATGAGATGACCAGCAACGGCCCGTTGTCTGATCTGCTCGATGCCTGCAGTGATCTGGAATACGACCTCTAGCGCTGATGCGATGCCCGCCACCACGGCGGGCTTTTTTGTGCCTAGTGGTTGCGCACGGTTGCCGGCGGTGGTATTATTCCATCAACGGCGCACCACGGCGCCGACCCCAAACCGAGAACCATGATTACATGCACACTCGCTTGGATCGCTGCACTGCTCACCATCCCGCTGGTGATCCTGCTCTGGCTCAGTGAATCCAAGCAGCAACGCGCACGCCGCTGGCGGCGTACTGGCAGCACCTACCGCTCCATCAGCGAGCGCCTTGGCGTCAGCCAGAGCACTGCACGCCGGTGGTGCATGGCTTGACAGTACACCCCAACTACAGACCAATGATTGACCGCATCAACAATGCAATATGCCTGCTAATCGCAGCAGCAGCATTCGCCGCCATCGGCATTGAAGCCGGTGCACATCACCAGTTCACACACAGCGGCACACAGGAATATGTCCGCTACTGAGACGTACTGGACACTGCAGACAGCACACATCTACGGCGGCGGCTTCATCGGCCGCCTTGCCGAGGCTGGCATCCTTGCAGATCCCAATAACCGCCAGCGCTTGCTGGCGGCATTTCCTGAAATCGAACAGTGCTTTGGACCACAAACCCAGCTCTATGCAAGGTTGCGTAATGGATAACGCGACCTATCACGCAGATCCTGCAGTTAGCGCGTCTCATCTGCACGCTATTGCTCGCAGCCCATATCACTACTGGGCGCGATACATCAACCCGGATCGCATTACACCAGAACCCACCGCAGCAATGCGACTTGGCAGCTTGGTGCACTGCGCAGTCTTGGAGCCAGATGAGTTGCTGCAGCGCTATGGCGTTTGCGCACCACGCAATACCAAGGCCGGCAAGGAGCAAGCAGCCGCAATGGCAGCCAGCGGCATCGAAGCGGTCACCGAAGCGGACATGACGCTGGCACTCAGCATGGCCGCCAGTGTCCGGCAGCATCCTGCTGCTGCTGCATTGCTTAAGCAAGGCAAAGCTGAGCAGTCCTTCTGGTGGACTGACAGTGACACTGGCCTGCGGTGCAAATGCCGCCCGGACTGGTATCACGGCACCACTGTGGTTGACCTCAAGACCACGACAGATGCATCACCGGCTGGTTTCGCTAAATCCGTCGCCACCTTTCGCTACCATACGCAAGCAAGCCACTACCTATCCGGCTTGCATGGCGCTGAGCGGTTTGTGTTCATTGCTGTTGAAAAGACTGCGCCATATGCCGTTGCGGTGTATGAGCTTGATGCCGATGCCATGGCTGCTGGCAATGAGCTACGCCGCCGTGATATGCGCATGATTGCCGACTGCCATGCCACAAAGGAATGGCCCGGTTACAGCGATGACCTGCAAACACTCAGCCTGCCTAAATGGGCACTAACTGCCAACCCGACTATCACCTCTGATGACTTCTAGTATCACCCTCTGGACTCCAGAACAGACGCAGCTGATTGCAACCACCATTGCGCCAGGTTGCAGTCAAGATGAGCTGCGGCTTTTTGCTTATGCGTGCCAACGCACCGGCTTAGATCCATTCAGCAAGCAGATCTATGCCATCAAGCGTGGCGGCAAGATGACCATTCAAGCCGGCATCGACGGCTTGCGTAGCATTGCTGAACGCACTGGCCAGTTGGATGGATCTGAAACCTTCTGGTGCGGTGAAGATGGCGAATGGCAAGACGTATGGCTTGCCAAGACACCACCCGCTGCTGCTAAGACCGTCATCTACCGCAAAGGCGCCAGCCATCCATTTGTTGGTGTTGCACGGTTTACGGATTACAACGCCGGTCAAGGCCTGTGGTCCAAGATGGGTGCCGCGATGATCGCCAAGTGCAGCGAAGCTCTTGCGCTGCGTAAGGCATTCCCTGCAGACCTCAGTGGTGTCTACAGCACGGATGAGATGCAGCAAGCTGACAACACCGTGGAAACGGTGACTGTTGCCGCTGCTGCACCAGCGTTGCCCGCAAAGGGCGATGCCAAGATCTTCCAGGCCGGTAAGGCAGCAATTGCCAAGGCAGACACCATCGACAAGCTGCAGGATGTCACCAAGCGCATGGAAGCACGCCGCGAACAGTTGAGTGATGAGCAATATGCCGAGCTGCTCAAGCTTGCTTTGGAGCGTGAAGATGCACTAAAGCCGGCTGCAGATGATCCATTTGCTGATGACTGAACCATTCCTTACGACTGATCAACTGGCAGCACGTTGGGGCATGAAGCCAGCTGCCATCAAAAACCAACGTGCACGCGGTATTGGCCCTTCTTACGTCACTTTGCCGCGTATCGGCACACCAGCCGGTACACCACGCGTGCGTTATCCACTTGCGCATGTCCTGGCCTTTGAAGAGGCCAATCACATCACCCCATTGAACCCATGAGTCTGTACGCAAACGGCATTGTGCGCATCATTACTGATCCGCAGCTGCGCACCTTTGAATCTGGCACCATGGTCTGCAATTTTGCAGGTGGCATCATGGAAGGCAAAGACAAAGAAGGCAACTACATCAATAATGCCATCGACTGCGAAGTATGGGGCAAGTCAGCTGAGATCATCTATGACAAGCTGAATAAAATGGATTCAATCATGGTGACCGGCAACATCCGCCGCCAAGATTGGAACGACAAGGAAACCGGCGCTAAGCGCAGCAAGCATGTGCTTAGCGTGCAACGGTTTGAATTCTTGCCGCGTCCAACCGCCACCACTAGTGAGGAGACTGTGTTCTGATGAATCAAACCGCTCTTGAAGCTGCATTCAAAGAGTGGTGGGAGGCGTCCTACGGGCGCCCTCCCGGCACCCATGCAGTCATGACCCATGTGGCTTTTGCCGCGCATATCCTTCAATTGCTTGAGCTGACTGATGACCAACCCGACGAGTGATCTCGTTAATCATCCACCGCACTATAAACAAGGCGAAGTGGAGTGCATCACTGCAATCAAGGCAGCACTTGGCGATGAAGGCTTCCGCGCTTATTGCAAAGGTAATGTGATCAAATACCTCTGGCGTGCTGAACACAAAGGCAACAAAGAGGAAGATCACGCTAAAGCAGATTGGTACATGCGGAGGCTGCTGCTGCAGTGAATTATCGCGCTCTATGCGAAGAGCTGACCGACCGCTTGGCTGATCATGTACCAGCAGCAGATCCGCTGCTGGTTTATGCACGCCACCTACTGGCAACACCAATCGGTCGGCCTTTTCAACCTGGCACTGCCAATCGCGCTGCAGTGCTGACACCAAGCAAGGTGCGTGAGATGCGTGAATTACGCGAGCAAGGCTTGAGTTACGGCCAGCTCGGCATTCGCTTTGGCGTCAGTGCCAAGCAAGCATTCCGCATCTGCGTGCGGGAACAATGGGCTTGGGTTCGCTAGATCTACACACTTCTCTTCCTCATGACTGACAACAACCACCCAATCACCCCGCCGCAGTGGCAAGTCGATGCCTGGTTCAAACAGGTGTTGGCCATGGGCGCTGATGTCGATGCCGTCTTTCTGGAAGCCGCCCGCTGGGGCGCTGACCAGGAGCTGGAGGCGTGTTGTGAGTGCATTGATGGTCTGGCACACGGAGCTGATGCGATCCTGGCTGAGCTCCGCGCCGCCCGCCGCCCCAATCCCCCGAGCTTGAAGGAGCAGGCGTTGGACGAGCTAGATCGCATTCAAACTCACGATGAAAGCGGGCAAGAAATAGTCAATCTTTCCGTTATCCGCCGCGCTCTTGAATCCCTGCCCGATTAGTCAACATCACTTCTATGCCTGAACTTTCACCCGCTACTCAAGCAGTGCTCGATGCCTTCCGCTCAAGCCACACAGGACCGGACTGTCTTGCCGCCGCCCTGCGTGCTGCTGTAGCCCATACGCAAGTGCACCATGGCAACGACGTATGGGAGTGCGACGCAGACGAGTTACTCGCCATCGCCACCGAACTCGAAGCCCAGTAGTCCGATCAGCTAAAAGGTGCCTGTCAACCATGGCTCACGCACCGATGGTTCATTGATTACCCAGGGACAGGCAGCGCCTGGAACGCGAAACGCGGAAAGCGGTTCCCAGCAATCTTAACAGACATGACCATTCTCTGCGACACTGAAATCCAAGCGCTGATCACTGAGCGCAACATGGTCGAAAATTACGACCCAGCATTGATCAATCCCGCCAGCCTTGACCTACGGCTTGGTGACACGATCATGGTTGAGTCGGCCGAAGACTTAGACATGCGGCCGCTCAGTATTGCGGGCAACACTGCAGACAACCCTTATTTGCTCAAGCCAGGGCAGTTCATCCTTGCGCAGACCATTGAGGTGTTCAACATGCCGGAGGATATCGCCGGCTTGTTTTTCCTTAAATCCAGCCGCGCACGCGAAGGCTATGAAAACCTCCACGCCGGTTATGCCGATCCCGGCTGGCATGGCAGTGTGCTCACGCTGGAATTGAAGAACTCACGCCAGCTGCTGCCATTGCCGCTGTGGCCTGGCCTGAAGATCGGCCAGATGGTGTGGTGGCGGATGAGCAAAGAGCCTGGCACCAGTTATGCAGTGACTGGCCACTACAACCAAGACCTAGCCACCACGGCCTCTAAGCAGTTCCTCAGCTAGATCTAAATGCCACTGCTGCACACCCGGCGGTGGCGCAGCTGATGCCTCTTGCACTAGCCAGTGGATTTGCGACCGCTGGCTAGCTTCTTGCTCCGCAAGCAACAGTGCATATTCCAGCAGTCCAGACCAATCCTGCTGCGCATGTAACGCACGCAACGCAGCAGCATTGGCGGCGCCATGGAATTGTGCTTCCATAGTATGAACCAACGGATTACTCATGGCTGATGTTGTCGGCGATTACCTCAACAGTATCGCTAAATATCCACTTCTCACTGCGCAGCAAGAGATACAACTTGGTCGGCGCGTCGCAAGATGGAAAGAACTTAAGGATCTTGAAAGGCCATTAAGCAATCAAGAGCGCCGTGAATTCCGCAGTGGTGAACGCGCACGGCAAAGGTTCATGCAATCAAACCTGCAGCTGGTGGTGCATGTCGCGCGTAAATATCAAAAACGCACGCGGCAGACGCTAGAGATGATCGACCTCATCCAAGAAGGCAACATCGGCCTTGCGCGTGCTGTTGAGTTGTTTGATTACACACGCGGCTATAAGTTTAGCACTTATGCCTATTGGTGGATACGCCAAGCCATCGGCCGTGCACTGGTGCAATATGACCCAATTATTCGCTTACCGCTTGGCATCCATGACACACTGGTCAAGTTGCATCGCGCTGCAGAGCAGATTGCAAGACGTGAAGGTCGCACAGCATCGGTACAAGAATTAGCGGCAGAGCTTGATATGGAACCAAAGGCCATTGCAGATACATTGCTGCAGTCATACCGCGTGACAAGCTTGGACAAACAAACCAACAATGAAGACGGCTCGCCAATTCTTGATGTAATCGCCGACCCAAATACATATGACTATGAGCAGGACTGGCAGCTTGAATTATTGCGTGATTACTGCGACAAGTATTTAGATGACCGCACGCGTCAAATCATTTACGCCAGGAACGGCCGTCATCCGGTGCCATGGGGTGACCTTGAAAAGCAAATGAACTTATCGCGTGCAACGCTTTGCGACCTGCAGCGCCGTGGCATCAATAGGCTGCGTATGCTCATCAACAACCCAATGGAGGGCACGCCACTTGGAACCAACCATGCAAAAAGTCGGTGATACTTGGCGTGTTTGCATTGCTGGTATGTGTAAAGATCACAAGCAAGAATGGCAAGCTAAAGTGTTCTATCACCAGATGCTATCCAATGCGCAATCGCAAGTTCACGATCTAAAAGATACGACGCGCGATTTCTAAACCATTCCTGCCAGTGTTCGCTACCCTTTTGCCGGTTGCATGGTCGGCACGCTGGCACCAAGTTAGTGGTTACCGTAGCGCCGCCTTTATGGCGTGGCTTGACGTGATCTAACGTATCCGCCAGCTCACCGCAATATGCACATTGATGTTGCCATGCCTCAAAGATCTGCTGCCTAAATCTATGTTTTGCACTGCGTTTTGGGATGAGATTTGCGCCATCAATGCAGTGATCCACATGGTGTGGTCAGCTACACCAGCCTAGTAATCCCATCGCACGCGTGGCTTGCCTTGACGCATTCCGAGATGCACAAACCCCTTGGGTGCGCCATAGCCTAGCGAATACGGCCAATGATCATCGCACCATTGCTGCACCTTGTAAATATCAACGCCTTGCAAGCAAAAATCAACTGCACCAACATTCGGTGCGCTATATAGGTGTTCGCTGCGACTGGCGCCGCCAACTGCTGCATTCGCTGATCGCGGGCGATAGCCACTGGTAATGATCACCGGCTTGCCGCCAAATGCAGTGCGTGCACGCTCAAGAAATGACGCAAGTTCTGCTGCTGTATCCACTTGATATTGATGGTCAAATCGCCGCACCTCTTGATCAAGCGCAAACTCACCAAGCCGGATGTGCGGTGTAATGCGTGCGTTAAATGGTGAGCTAGGCGACAACCGCAATGGATCTTGCTGCTGCTCACCAGTCCATAACTTGCCTTCTGCCCTGCGACGCCGCAACAGACCAGCTTCTACGTTGCTGCCAGGGTTTCTATACAGCTCAAATGCCGCCGGCACCGCTGCCCAGTCACGTTCGCGCAGGCATCTGCTGATGGTTTCAAAGCCAGCCAGGCCGCAAAAATCAGCGCCAAGGTTGTAAGCGAAGCTGATCAGCGCTGACTGCTTATTTGCCGGCATCTCATTCCAATACGGCACCGTGCGGCGCAGCTTATCGACGATGCGCTCTACCTCAAGATCAAGCAGTTGGTTTGCATCAACCACTGTGATCTGATCACCACGTTGCACCTTGCGCCCATCGCTGTAACGCGTGGTGCCATAGCCGATGGTCGCCACATCCCAGCCGTGCAGCGGATCGGGATATGCACTAAGGTGGCAGCCCTCGAAGTCTTTTATCAGACTTATGGCTGAGGCATAATTATTCCGCTTGCCGCCTGCTTGCCAGGTTTTATACCACGACCTGTCGCGGTTAAACACTTGCGGCGCCGCAGCCATCAATTCAGCCTCAAGCTCCGCCACTGCCGCCATTTGATGCGGTGTGCCGTGCTTGTAATACTTGAACAGATCCGTCAGCTTGACCATGGCGCTTTGATGCTCATGCTGCCATTGTCGTGATCCTCGATCACAGGCTTTGGCGTGGTCGGTGGTTGTGTTGCGTGCCAATCCGCTTCGGCGCGATCTAGCCTTGCTGGCAGCGTCGCATGGAACTTGTAGTCCTGCGCCCACTGCTTCAGATGATCGCGCCAGTCCTTATCACCAAAGCGGATCAGCCAGGCTTCTTTGGGAATACAACCTTAAGCGCCTTGACGATCAGCTGCACCCAAGCGTTTTCTTTAATCGGCAGCAGTGCAATAATTTCAGAGCCTGCAGCAACAAGAATTGCAATCGTGGCAAGTGTGGTGGGATCCATGTCAGGTCGGTGGTCTTGCTTCTAGCTTAGATACCCTTTGCTCTACCGTAGACAACCGCCCGTAAGTTTCCTTGCGGTCTTCTTTCATGTCGGTATGCAGTACCTCTAGCTGAGTTGCTATGTGCTCAACAGCTGCAGTGAGTCGCACAACGGCATTTCTTGCCTCCTCATTGCGCTTGCTGGCACCAGCAGCCCCCATGGCTGCAACGCTGATGCTTGCGCCGGCCACTGCGGCAATGATTTCAATCATGGCAGCAATGGCTACTTCACCAGCTTAGCGACCCTGCCCGCGACGAAGCTTGCGCGTACCACGGGGGCGGCTGTGTTGTCCGTTTCCTTGGCGCGTCTTCTTGCGCTTAGGGATAATTTCTACTTTGCCAGTGCCGGTTTTAGCGCGTACTGCCATCAGTCGTCACGGCGTGGGTTGATCGCCAACAGGCTGTATCCCACCATCAGAAGAGTCAGCAACAGGAGCGTTAGGATCATTTGGCCAAGCTGGGTAATCTTCGCCTGTAATGTATGCCGCTAAATCTGTTGTGTCATTTGTGGTGCCGATATAAAGCACCTTTTCGTCTGCGGCAAGGCGGATTGATTCGCGCCATGTTTTCCAGCCAGGATCCATGACTGTTGAATTGTCTGCCTCGCGGATCACCATCCAATCGCTTGGGGTCAGCAGCGTATTGGCAGTCGTGCGTGTGGTTGCAATCCACTGCTTGCACAGCTCAGCGTGATCCTTAGGAATCAGCTGCCCATCGGCGTCATAACCCCAATAGAAGCGTTGATCCCAAATCGGCGGATCGGGCACTTCTGTGATGCCTGCAGCCGTGCGTTCTTCTGGGCTTGAGAGGCGCAGCCAATTTGCAGGGCGCTGAATGCCGTTGATGTCCGTGAAGGCAACATCAGGGCTAAGCGGTTTGCCGTCAAGAAGGAACATGGTCGTCCAGCGTTGGTCGTACTCTACCGCTAACGTGCGCGAGCGGTTTTGAAGGGGTTTTCAGCGAAGGCGGCGTAGATGTAGGTGCCGGCGTTGGTATTCACGCTTGCATCAGCGGTGCGCACCTTAAATCCGTTGCTGGTGATGTCGATCAAATCAGTTGTGCTTTCAGCATTGGTAAGGTTGGGATAGAGCGGATCGTTGTCTACGTTGTACCCTTCGCGCTGATAGTCGAGCATCGTCCAGTTGCCGGTGCTGCTGGACATTTTGAGGAGGACAAGCGCGGGTCGGAAGCCCAAGTAAACAAACGGCCCATCTGCGCTGCCATTGCCGGTGTAGGTGCCGAACGCGCTATAGCCTTCGACGGGGGCGAAGCAGTAGGCGACGTAAGTGCTTCCTGAAACGTTGACTGTTCCTGCTGGGGTACCATTTACAGTAAAAACACTAGAGGTCGGAGTAGTTGAGTTCCAATCAGTATAAGTAACTGCCCCGTTAGTGAGATTAAGGTTGAAGTATTTAGTGTTGCCGGTTGAAGCGTGATAAACTCTCCAGCCATATGCCGTTACTCCCGTCCGAGGCTTAACAATAAGCATACTTGGAACAGCATTTAAACCATGCCCGATGGTTGATCCAACTACCCCATTCCCCGAATAAGTAACAACCGAGAACCCCGCACTCGGATTAGCCCTCACCTGAGAAGTGATAGTGCCATCGTTGTTGGTGACTGTTGAGGATCCGGCGTCCCAGCTCCAGGCGACAGAACTGCCAGATGGCGCGGAGTAGGTGGTTTCAGCAGCAGCAGTGTTTGATTGCAGAGTCGCTGTCCCACCACGTACCGTATCAATTAGTTGATGGTTGTTGGCGTTAGCGCGATCTTTAATCCACAGCAGATCAGCACTGCCGCCAATCGCGCCTTGGGCAGCAGTCAGGATGTTTGCACCAGTATCCAGTACCACATCCATCGCCGTGCTGCCGTCAGCAATCGTCGGCTCGGGCAGGTTCGTTGTGCAGAGCGCCTTGAAGCCGCTGGGGGCGGATGATGCCCACACCCTCTGGCCAAAGTTATGTGATCCAGCCCTGGGAGTCCAGTTAGCTCTAGTGCCATCCCATGTGTAACCAGTGCTGTTTACTTCGTAATACCACTGCCCTGATCCAGGAATGATGGTTGGATAAGCGTTGGCACTAGCAGCGTCAAGGTTTCCGTTAGATAGTCCAGTTATGCCAGCATCAAGCGGGTTCAACGTCGCATAGTTCCCCCTCACCTCTCCACCAGCGCCTGTATCGGTGCCGTAGTTGGTTGGGGTGTCTACGAGGGAGTCGTTGCCTGCACCAGCAGCGACAGAGATGTTATTGACGGTCCAGGTGTTGCTGTTGCCACTAGTGTCCGTACCAAGTGCTGCAGCGGTGCTGTTATCGGAGAACGGAAGGTGGAATCCGTTGGTGCCGTAGCTGCCCTCATAAGCCTTGGGCTGCCACACTCCGTTGGCATCGAACTCACCGAAACTGGTGGGGTCTAGGGCTTGGCCGTCGATAAAGTGGATGTCGGCAAGGTAGCCGCTGAAATAGTAAGAACCATTTAGTTGTCCAATCGAATGGTAAACATTTTGATTCCAGCGACTGTCTGAATTTAGAGATGGGTCGGAACTTGTGCCAAAATTAGTTACACGCTCGCCATTGACATACAGACGCATTCTATCGCTCGCTGTTGCATTTGTGGTATCCCACACCGCGACAACGTGCATCCACGCTGATGTGTCCCTATAAACTGGGGTAGTAATCTTGTTCCCGTTGTACGATCCAGAGGTAAACTGATAGAACTGAAAAGTATCAGTGCTGCCTTTGTAGGTGAGACTTGTTGTATTTGCTGAGGCATCGGTAGTCCCAAACAAAGCCCGCTCTGTTCCCAATCCACTCCTCTTCACCCACCCCGCCCAGGTCCACGTCTTCCTGTTGCCAGCAACAGAAGGTGTACGACTCAGATAAGCACTATCGGCTGAGTTAAACCGAACGCTACGTTCAATCTGGTACTCAGCAGCACCAGCGCTAGCAAGCAGCAGAGTATTAGTGCTTCCGGGGATCATTAGCTTAGGTTTGTGAGCAAGGTGGCGGTAATTTTGGTGCTCGACTGCACGGCATAAACCAAGCAGTCAACGGCAGCGGCTGTTGTAGTCAGCGTTGGCGCAGCACCTCCCGTAAAATCCCAGTAGCTGCCATAAGACAATATGCGGCTACCGGTGGCGTCTTGCGTGATCCAAATAGCGCCGGATTGACCTGCAGTTAAATTAGTCGGATTAGCTAGTGTCGCGTTGGTGTCTAATGTTACGCTAAAATTATTGCTATCAGCAAAATCAGGCGTGATAGTTGCAGCGCTAGTCAATGCCGTGATTTCGCCGCGCTGTGCCGCCGTAAAAGTTTGAGCAACATCCACCTTGGCGGTATCTGCGTCATAAGCTTGAACGTCAACACCGATGGCCAAGCCAAGTGTTGTGCGCTGAGCAGTTGCATCAGCGTCATCTAGCAGTGCTTTGCCGGCTGTGGTAATGTCACCACCTAGCTTGCTTGTGCTGACAGCGCCGCTGTCAATTGTCCAAGTAGCGCCAGATGCGCTGACAGTAATATCGCCTTTGTCGCCATCTGCAAGCGATGACGGGCCTTGGATGCCAGGAACAGCAAGTGTGACTTGCGTATTTTGCTGATCAATAACAGCGATTTGCACATCCGACATGGCTCAGTTCCGCGAATAGGTGGTCTGCACAGTTGCCACGCCTGTAAGCCAATAATAGCGGGCGCCACCTGCGCTGGTCAGGCTTACGTCGTAGCCATAGCGGCCAGCGTCGATGCCAGCAGACGTGGCAGGTGTTAGCTCCAGCGTGAACTCGCCGTTAGCGGCATCGGTCAGTGTTGGCGTAAAAGTCGCCACCTGCACGAGATCCGTCAAGCCCTTGATATCCGCATCAACCGTGTAGCCACCGAGGTTCAGCGGCTCAGCAACATAAAACGTACCCGTCGCGCTGCCGCTAACGCTGATACTGCTGCCGCCACTGGTGGCACTGACCTGGAACGCATCGGTGGTCAAGCCGGCCGCGATGACGTAATACACCGCATTGAGCGTCAACCCGCATGGCACCAGCGTACCACCTGTAAATACCACCTTGTCGCCAGCGCTGAAGCCGTGGCAGCTGCACAGGAATGTTGGCGTCCCAGCGTCGATGCTGATGCTGGTCAGCTGTTGCCGGTTTTGCGTTGCCCTGAACGTCCCGCTCCACGTCGCGTTTTGCAGGATCGTGATGTCGTATGTGGCGGGATAGATCATGGCGGCGCAGCTCGTAACAGTAGTTTAGGGCTGTGATGGCCACTGAACACTCCACGGAAACCCTGCCTGGCTCGGCACATCGCGCAGTGCTTGACGGTAGACAGCCCAAGGCGTCGCATCTACAGGCGAATCCGGCAGTTGCGTCCAGTCGCAATCAGCAAGTTTTGCGTTGCGTTCAAGTCGCACTTCAAGCTCTTTTGCTTGCAAGCGTGCGGCGATCTCTTGATCAGATGCTTGTGTCACTTCCCATCGCATAACCCAAGCGTTGTTGTTAAATACTGGATTGATTTGCGTGCAAGTTTGTGTTGCTGGATCGCAGGCCGGTGGTTCTGTTGCGGTTACTGGGTACACGCTCCAAGCAGCGAGGTCTTGATCGCTGAGTTGTGCAGGAAAGCTTGTGGTTGGGTTGTCACGCTTCAGTGCATCCACTGAGTACGGATACACCGCAACAATTTGGTTAGGGGCGAGAACGTACATGGCTGAACTGCAGGGTTAGACCGCAACTTTGCGGAAAGCGCGGACCATGTATGAGTAACCAGACTTAGGGATATTGGATTGACTGCCATCTGCAAAAGACAGGTAAAGCCCATAGGTTCCGCTACCACCTTCCGTTGATGACCATGTGCCAACAGCTGTGCCAGAAACTGATGTAGTAAATGCTTCGCTGCCGCCTGCTTGAAACGCGCTAACTGTTGTTTGACCTGGCACGCTTGACGTATAGCCGGAAGTGCGAGCAGGCACTGAGTAATTGTTTGCTGGACTGTAAAAAGTGAAATTTGCCGTTGAGTCTGGTTTAAGGTTTTGGTAAGCAATATCAAGCTCGTCAATTGCAGGCATATACCAGTCGCTGTAACCGCCTGTTGATAAATTGGCGCAAAAATAAGCGCCAGGGTGTGCCGTATTGTTCATATTTGCCGTGTTAGCTGCACCGTCATAACGGCTTTGTGTACCAGATGTTGCTGTATCTGTAGTTTTCATCACGGCCTGTGTTTCACCAGTTGCCCTAGGCGCAACGATCAACGCATGAGTCGGCACGCTATTTGCAGTATGGCTGATATACCCGGCAAAATATCCGCCGCCATACGACTGCCCGATAGTCAAATCCAGCGGGTTTAAGGGATCAGTGGCTTGCCCCGCTGAAGCCGTAAATAGCGATTGAGTGAGCCTGTCCATATCAGTTCACGTAATCCACAAGTGCCGCACCGCGCCAGCGAGTGCCGCCGTCATCAGTGACAAACATAAACAAATGGGTCTTGCCTGCAGTCAATGTTGGCGCTGTATCTGCTGGCCACTTTACCGCAGCAGGCCACGTCACAGTGCCGCTTGTATGCGTCAGCTCCAAGGTGAAGCTATAGGCGCGGCTGGCTGGTACATTGCTAAAAGTAAAAGTGCTGTTGGCGTTGATCGTTTTGATGAAGTAGTTGCCTGTACTGCAATCAACATCAAGCGCAGAGACGGTTACAACTGTTTGCGCATAGGTGCCGGCAAGGTCTAGATCGGTGTTTGCGGCAGCGCTTGATTGCCCAACAGCAAGTGTGCTTGTGGTCGCAATGCTGCCGCTAGTGCTGATGTTGCCGCTCGTGATTGCAGCGCCGCTTACCTTGCCAGCAGTGCTAATGGTGGCAAGCTTGGTATCTGCAATAGCTGCTGATGCGTTGATGTCAGCATTAACAATGACACCAGAAGCGATGGCAGTGACGCCAGTATTGGAGATGGTTACATCTCCGGTTGGTGTTACTGCAGTGGCGACATTGCTTGCATTACCGACCAAAAGCGATCCACTGTTCAAAGCCTCCAGCTTGCTGAATGCAATCGCAGCACTAGCGCTGATGTCAGCATTGATGACTGCGCCTGCAGCAATTGCCGTAACGCCTGCATTGCTAATGGTGACATCACCCGTTACAGCAACAGCAGTTGGCACATTACCAGCACTGCCAACAATAATGCTGCCACTGGTCAGGTTTGCCAGCTTGCTTAGCGCAATGCTGCCGGCAAGCATCGTATTTGTGACCGTGCCAGTGTCTCCAGACGTGATGACTGTGCCGCTGCGATCTGGAAAGGTGATTGTTCGATCAGCTGTCGGATCGGTAACAGCCAAATAGGTCTCATACGCATTGTCAGTGCTGCCTTCAAATGCCAGCGCACCAGTCGTGCCGATCAGCAGCTCACCTGTAATTGTGGCGCCAGCTGCGCCAATCTTCTCGGTATCAAGCTCTTCCAGCGCTGCTTGCACATTGGTGGACTGGATGCCACCAGCAGGCGTGACCGTAATGTTGCTTGCCTGCGTGGCGCCAGTAACAGATGTGGAAACGTCAATCTCTTCCCAGCTGCTGCCATTGGACAGGATCATGTCCGGCGCAGCAAGCGCAACGTTTGGCGCGTTGCCGCTTGTGATCGTGCCGCCAACGCTGACGACTAAGTAATAGCGATTGTTAGCAGCGCTAGCGGCTGGCAATGCGCTCCCAACGGTCAAACCGATTGCTTGACCAGCAGTTGTCAGCGATGCAATTTGACCCGTGCCGGAGCCGGCAGAAGCATCAAATGTGCCTGCGTAAATGATTTCACCTGCGGTGATCGTAATTGCTTGCCAAGCATTGCCATCCCACAAGTAAAGATCACCGTTGATGCTGTCAAAGAAATACTGACCTGTAAATTCAGCAGTCGGGAAAGTGACAACGCCTTCAGTGCTGGCGGCACCACCGAATTGAGTAACAGAAGAGTTGGCAAGCTTGGCGCCAGTGACTGCATCATCAGCAATGCGATCTGTCGGCAGCTCACCACTGGTCAGCTTATCAGTGCTGATTTCTGGGATGTCTGCAGCGTCAAGATCTGCGCCAACAGTTACATGACCTTGCGCGTCAATCGTGACTTTGGTGTGCGTGCCAGCGGTGATGTTATTGCTATGGTTTAGCTCGCCTTCATTTGTGACCGCCAGGCCGCTCCCTGGAAACATAACACCGAGCGTGCTGGCAGTTGCCGCCGGAAGATCTGCGCCGGTGATTGCGCGACCTGCGGTAATCAGGCCATTTGCGTCATATTGGGTGACATGATACGCAGCAGTATTTGCAGCAACCGTATTGTCAATTTCAATACGATCACCGTTCATCGCAAGGCCATTGCCGTTGACCTGAACGGCGCCTTTTGCGCCAGTCGCAGCAGTTGGCAGATCAGCTGGTGCAATGGTGCGGTAGCTTGCGGCACCTGCGCTGCCACTAGGACCAGCAAGGAATTGCCCTGCTGCAGTGGTGTCATCCAGCGTGGTGCTGATCGTGACGCTATCGCCTACTTGGTTGATACTGATATTGACGATTCCGCCGCTATCGCCAATGACTGTATTAACAGAACCAGCGGCTTTGATGGACAGCCACTGCGACCCATCCCAGCAGTAAACAGTGCTACCGCTTACATCAAGCGCCAGCTGGCCAATGAACGATCCAGACGCCGGAAGCGCTGAAACGAGGTTGACGGTTGAACGATCCGCCAGTTTGCTTGCACTGACCGCATTGGCAGCTAATGCGCCGGTTGGTACAGTGCCAGTCTCTAGTGCCGTGCCAGGAATTGTGCCTGACCCAAACAAAATCTTGCCGCTTGGGATGGTGTCATCCGCCAGCAGCGTTACGGCATTGCCGAGAAAATCTGTAACGGTGATTTTGCGAGACTCGCTAGCGCTAACGTCCGCCAACGGCATGTAGTCGCCCGCTGCAAGGTTGGCGCCTGCAAGCGTTTGTAGTTCGCTGATCCGCAGGTCGGCCATTGTGCGTGCTACCTCATTGCAACCATCTTAGGCGGCGTCCTCGCCTTCCAACAGCAAGTACCCGCCTTGCTCCAGCAAAATTGGGTCTCCAGCTTCTTGCAGCAACCGACTTTGGGTTGTCGTCCGCGCTCGAAGTTTGATCGCGCCAGTAGCCACAAAGTCGATTGTGGACACAATGATGTTGCCTGGCGCAAAGCTGGTAGCACTGTTCGTGATCAGCGCGTCAAACTCCCACCACAGCGCATCATTCAGCTGCGTTGCAGAAAAAGGTCCGCCCGATGCGTCAGTATCCGCGCTTTTGACATACAACTTCATATGCAGCCCAGAACCTATTTCAGTACGCAAAACCAGCTGCATCAAGTAATGCACTGGCTCTTGGCCGGCCTCGTTGACGTAATCCCACTGCGCTGTGATACGACCCGAGCCTGTGATCAAGCTGCTGTATTGCTGCCTGTAGCGGTCGCTCAGTGCAGTGACATCAACCGTCTCGCGGTTTGTATTTAGTTCGTAATCAGTCACGCAGGCAAGCAACCTGCTGCCACGATCTCGAACAGTAACTTGAATTGGAATGTCGCGTGCAATTGCAGCAAGTGGCACTAGACCTGCAGTGCTGCCTTCAAGGCTGTCGTCAAAATTGTCGTACAGACGAATGCCGCCTAGTTCATCAATAAAAATGAACCAATTTCCGCTTCCGTAGACGGTGTTATCGCTCCAGCCGCTTGCGTCAACAAAATCAAGCGTTGTGCCGTCTGTGCTGGAGATCTCAATGAAATCACCGCTGATCAAGCAGCCTTCATCAAAATCAAAGCTAAACCGATTGCGGCTTGCGTTTACGTCTGATGGATTGACGATACTTGTTAGGCCGTCCTCAATAGACCGCCTTGCCAGCTCTACGTTGCCGATGTTGCCAAGGTAAACGCCCATTAGATCGTCACCTCAGTCAACGCACCAGTGCCTTGGAAGCTGATCTGCGCAGAGCTGACTTCGCCAACGCTGGCGCCAAAGCTGACGCTAGTGATATACGCAGTTAGCTGCACATCGCTATTGCTAGTGCCATCAACCAAGCGCAGCCGCATAGTTACCGTATCGCCACCAGATACGCCATCAATGCGCAGCACTTTCTTGAGTGCTGTTGCCGCGTCATTGCGGCCGTCATTGTCTTTGTAGTACAGCAGCGTTGCGTTGCCGTTAAACTCTTGCACGCCAGGCGTGTAGGTTCGTTGCGACTCGCCAAGCGTGGTGGTTTCCAGCACTTCAAGCGATCCGGTCAGACTCCAGTTACTGACCTTGATCTGCTCAGTGCCGTCAATCAAAAGGCGGCCATCACGGCCTGTGTAAACCTTGGCCATCAGAGCACACCCACCAGTCTTACTGTAACGCTGCTAATACCAGGCCGCACTGACGCAATACTCGGCGGGTCGCTGTACCGCCATTGGTTGCCGGTTGCTGCATCAATCGCAGCGGCATTACCGCTCCAGCCAGTGCGGAACGCAGCGGGAAGCGTAAACGCTGTGAAGCCGCCCTTCACTTCGTCGTAATGGGCGACAAAATCATCGGCTTCAGTGTCGGTGATGTTATCGTATTGCAGATCAAGCGTCATGCCGGTGCGCTTGTCTCCGTAAAGAATCCGCACCTCCTTGCCGCTTTGCGATTGGAAGGTCTTGTACGGATAGTCGCCAGCATCAAAACGGCGGCCTGTTGGCTGCAGTGATGGATAGGCCATTACAGCGCTTGCCCCCCGACGAACTCAAAAGCCGAATCTGCATCTACTGTATCCCGTGCGATGAGGCTGCGCCGGTCTGCGTCTACTGGAAAATTGCTTGCTTTGATCGTGACGATACCATCCTCGTTGATGTCCAGCGCTTCAATCATGTAAACGCTGCTTAGCTGGTTTGCGTTATACACGGAGAAAACAGAGTCGCGCATATTTTGTGCTTTGCCGTTGGTGATCACTAGTTGGCCGGTTTCAACTTCCGTTTGGCTGCGCTCCCAGTAATGCACTGCGTAAGTGCCATCAGTTAGTGGCACTGCAGAGATAACTGTACCGTCTGCCTTGACTATGCCATTGTTCGTGGGGTTGTAAGGGCTTAGCTCACTTGAAACCCTGATATAGCTACCAGGCGCAAGATCAAGGCCCCACGGCAGGGTTTGAAATGTAATCGTATGTGTTACATGCTTGCGGACAGCCAAGAAATATCGGGCGGCTAGAAGCGCGTGCTGTGGTGTCGTAATATGCGGCAGGCTAAATTCCTCAAGCGGCAAACTGCTAGCGTCAGGCGTGCTGTAACGCACAATCAAGGTTTGCTGTTCTGGAACCTTGTTCAAGCCGCTCCATGTGTAAATAACTGCAGCCTGAAATAGTTTGCGGTCTTCAAGCTCTAGCCAGTCAATCTTTAACGATTCGTCGATGATATTGCCGTCGGTAAACATTGCGCTGATGGCGATTGGTGTATTGGCGTCTATCTCGTAGTTGCCGTCGTAGGGCAGGGCCGGCTCCAGCGATAACCTGCCATTTTTGATGGAGGTGTAGCACAGCACTGATGGAGCAATCTGGCTCAACCACGAACGCAAATTGATCGGCTCTGCAATCGCGTCATCAAAGAACAGCTGATTAGCCTTCAGATACCTGCCTGTCTCAACAAGTGCGTCACGGTCCACCAAGCTGGAGTCCATAATGGATCCAGCACCTGTATCTGTATTGGTAACTAGATACCAGAACAGATCGGTTAGAAGATTGCTGGCTCCGGTGCCCCCGTCTGTCAGTCGCTCTACATGGATGCCTTCCTTGATGTAGCAACGCAATTGGTCTAGCCGTGTGAAATTATCGCTAGAGCGCAATTTGAGGCCAGTTACAGCGCAGTTGGCGTATGACGGTATTGGATCTTCGGATAAGCATTCATTGACGTAGACCACTTCATGCTCGGGGCCACTGTCGCAGCTGCGTGTGACTAGATCGCCGTAATGCGAAACCTCTGCAATCTTGCTGTATTTCTCAAACAGTCGCGTAGCGCCATACGACAAATCATTTTCTACATAGCCGCTACCGACCTGTACCTCATAGACAAAGTAGTAAAGCGTGCCGTCTGCCGACTGCGATGCTTTGTTGAAAGATTCGCCATCACTCCAATTGCCAGTGCTTGACGTAACTTCAACAAAGTCAACTTGCCACCATTTGTTTTTTACTGTGTACCAAGGTCTGTCTTCAAACACCCTGAGATGCAGCGTCATATTGACCGAGCGCGTACCATCGTCGTACACCCAATTTTGAAGCTGTGCAGTTTCACCCGCAGATAGGTTTGCGTGATACGGGTCTGTACCAAGGGCGTTTGAAAGGATATTGCTGATCTGATAGATAGAAGCGGAATCACCGGCGTTGATGTATGAGTTAGTTGTCCTAGAGACTACATTGATGCGCGTAACACCAGTGACACCACTTGCAATCCATTCGCCGTAAACAAAATCTTCCAGCAGGCCAGGCTTGGCCGCCATCTCAGAATGGGTGAAATAGTCTTTGACTTCAATAAAGTGCCCACGCGCTCCGATGCGGAAGGTGCCGATGTAGTTGTCGCTGATCCAATCGACGTAAGGGGTTCTTCCGTCAAGGGCAAACGCAGTCCCGCCGCCGCTTTGCTGTGCAAATACGGCACTGGGAATCGGGCGCAGCTGAAATTCAAGCTGTGATCGGTTGGGGTGTGTAATGCGGATAAACGAAAACAGATCAACAGGACTGTCGCCAAGCACCGCAAACACGTATGGACCAAGGTTGATCCAACCTCTGTTGCGTGTCCTGTCCAGTACTGCATCAGTGTTTGTTGGGCGAACGTCAACAGCAAAGAATGAAACCCGCTCCGCGTATTTTGTCATCTTGCCTTCACGCAAGACGACGTTATCTTTGTTGGCCCGTGCCATTTGGCCGGCCGTCTTCAGCGTGTTGAAATTAGTAATGTTGTTAAACCGGCACCACACTTGGGATTTGATGCCGATCTCGGTTACATCACATCGGCGTGTATTTTGAATGCTGCCGATTTCGTACTGCGTAATTGGATAAAAACTTTCTTCGATGTCCGCATAAGGCAAGTAGTTGTCGCGCCGAATAGCAGCGGGTGCCACGATGCCGACACGTCGCACGCCATCTTCGCCATAAGCATCAATACAGCGCAGCGTAATGCTGTAACCGCTTTCACGATGAGCGCGTCTTTTGGGATCATACGCTTCTGTTGGCCTTGCAGTGACTTGCCAAATCGTCCGACCAATCATGAATGTCGCACCAAGGCGCAGCTGCGAATCAAAGCGTCGCAGCTCACCATCAACACTGGAGCGCACATCATCCAAGGTGGGATAAGTAACGCCCTCTGCGTCGCCTTCCAAGAATTTTGGATCTTGCCGGCCGATGCCGAGCGTTACGACAAGCTCATCACCTACGTTTACAACAACAGTGCTTGTTAAGTTCTCGAATGCGTTAGCCGTTTTGCCGTTTTTGCTGATGCTGCGTACTGTGTGCTCAATGCTTACGCCATTGCAGCTTGTGATGCCGACACGACGGCAGTAATTTCTCCCGGTGCCAGGCATTCCGCCATTAAGGCGCCGACGCTTTTCATAAGTTCCACCACCACCAAAGGGGTGATCAATCGCGGTGTATGGATCGACGTATTTCTTTTGATTGTTGTATGCGGTCTTGCCTGCCTCAAGGAAATCATCGCCATCAAAGTAATCTTTAATGATCGAATGCACTTCCCAATCCGGCCTGATTGGTGTGCCGTTGGGGATGCCTGCAAATACACCGAAACGTGTTTGCGATGATGGCGTCATCGCACCGCTAAATGCTTCCTCGTTAGCGCCGTTCTTGGTTGGCGCGTAAAAAGCATTTTCAGCTGGACCCTTGCCGTCATCAATACTCAAGCTGCCGTAACGCAAATGCCGCATTTGCAGGCGGCTGCCTTCTGGTACGTTTTGAACGCCAGCATTCCAGTAAAAATCAAAGTAAGCGTTATACAGCGCATCCAAGGCATTGGTGCCAAGAAAGATTCCTGCAAGATCAGGGCGCTCCATGTAGCCCTGTCCGGCGATTGCAACTATCTCCGCGATTTGATAGTTTCCGAAGCTCTTAATCCGAGACCAAGCCATTGCTGGCGAAATTAAAACCCCGCCGCTGTAGAACTTGGTGTCGTTGTCGTCAATCAGTGTTTCGCGTCTTGTGAAAACAATCGGCACAGTCGTGCCATAGCTTGCTAGGTCTTGTACGCTGTCAAAGCCTGAAGTAGGCGTAAAAACATCTCGGCCTTTACGGCTTGCGAGTTGTTTGTTTTTGGCGTCTGATTCTCTTGGCTGTTGCGGTTTTGGCGCGAGCAGGAATGATGCGGCAGTTGATGCCAGGCCGATGACAAGGCTGACAACTGCGATAATAGTGGCCGTTTCAGCTCGCGCATCCGGCACATGCGCATATTCCGCCGGCCTGATATATGGATGCTTGCGGACCTGTTCAGAAAAGGCTCGGTATTCGTCCTCAGTGCAACCAAGCTCATGAATCAGACGCTTCTCAAACGGAAGCAGCGGCAGCTCCGCACTGCGCCGATAGGGCACCATGCCACCGCCTTCAAATGCTGGTTGATGTAGAGGCATCCGTTTTCCCAGTAGACCGCAAATGCTGTAGTTTCTTGCGGTAGCAGTAGCACGTCACCATCGTAGGCGGCCAGGTCAACCCTGCGGCACCACATTAGTAAATCGCGGGCAAACGACTTACCTTCATACCATTCTGCTTTACAGGCAGGATGCGGCAAACCAAGGCGATCCAGCACCGCAAAAACAAGGTGTATGCAGTCCAGTGCGCCATCGGGATCGCTGCCATCAGCGCCCCAGCGGTATGGTCTGCCTATTAAGTCGATCACGCGACGCGAACGTTTGACGTTAATGGCAGATGGCCAACAAGTTGCTGCGTTAGCTTTTTGCGCGGTACATCAGCACCAGCTGCATCCAGCACAGATGCCATTTGCAGTTGCATTGCCGTGCTATCCCAAGATGCTGAAACAACCTGCGCAACGTATCGCATCAGTAATGTGTAATTTGCTTTGTCGTCAGGATCAATAATTACAGTGCGCACATTAGCAATCCAGCCTTCTAGCGCCGCAGTTTCTGCCCAGCCGCGACTGAGGCTGTTATTGGGAAACGCCAGTGTTGCTGGCTGATTGTCGCCCGACTTCGTAACTACCATGCCACTGAAGGCAAACGGCAAAAACTCATAGATGTACTCCTCTCCGGTGTTTACATCTAAAAAAGGTGCGCTTTCATCGACCCAGTAGTTTTGGAAGTTATAGCCTTGCGTTTGATCGCGGTTGCGCAAGGTGATGTATTGGCCGTAAGCGAGTGCGTCTGCCATCAGATGCCAATCCTTTTGCGTTGTGACGTATTTTGCCGCAATGTAGTCAATGCGCGGCGTTCACCTTGTTGCGCACCTTGCTGCGCTGCTTGCCGCATACCAGCCTGGAACTGATCGGCGGTGACGTAATCGACAGAGTTGATGCGTTCCACGCTGTAGCGCACGTCGATTGGTTCCATCGTGGCCACGCCGCCTGCAGCCACTGGTTCCGTCGAATTGCCAGGAATCACGCCAGGGCCGCGAGCACCGGCTGAGTACCGCGCCATGGCGGTGCGCATTTTGCTGCTAGGCAGCACATATTCGGACTCACCACCTTCGCCGATCAGTGCATTGGTTGGTCCGGTGACGAAGCCGCCTTCGGCAAATACGCCACCAGGAAATAGCTTTTTAGGTGACAATGCCCCCGTGCCACTCAAGTTCTTATTTGCAGTGCCAAGTGTGCTGCCGCCACTTAAAGCATTAAGGATGGTCTGCAGAATAATCAGTGTCATCTGCTTGGCAATGATTTCAACTGCCATGCTGATAAACGCATCGCCAATTTTCTTAAAGGCATCAGCCAACGCTTCTTGCGTAGATTTGGCACCAGTTATGACTTCGCCAAAAGCAGTGCTAAAAGCATCGCCAATAGCAGTAGCGCCATTAACGATTGAGTCAATCGCAAGTTTGACTGGGTTTAGCTCTTCTTTAAGCTTGCTGATTGCATCGGTCAAGCCGCCAGCAACTGTATCTTGACCTGCTACGCCAAATTCAGCTTTGCCTAAAGCCTTCTTGAATAACTTTTCAGCTTCTTTAGCCTGCTTTTTAAGTGCTTCGGTTTGAAGCTTTATGATTTCCAGCCTGCGAATCTCATCGTTTAGCTGAGCTAAGTTAATCCGCTGCTCTTCGTTTTTCAGCTCTGCAATTTGCTTAGCGCGATCTTCGTAATCAAATTGGATCTGCAGGCGCTGTTTTTCAACATCCGTAGCAGCATCCATTAGCAGGATCTGCCGCTGAAATTGCGTGCCAAGTTCACGGCCAGCAGCAAGAGAGCGTTCAATCTCTTGCGCAAGGCGTTCCGCTTCACGCGCTGCCTTGTCAACGCCTTTGCCTTTGCCCTTGCCTGTAGCCTCCATCAAGCCAGGCAGTGTTGCTGCAGCCGCTGGTGGTGCTGCTGTAGGCGGCGTAAGGATGCCTTGCTCGTAGCCATATGCCCGCATCAAATCGCGGAAGCGTTCCTCGCGGAGCCTTTGGAACTCTTCTGAACGAATCATTGCGCCACTGCGCCCAAACTGGCCCGCGTTTCTTCCGCCACGCAACTTGGCAATCTCTAGCGCTTCTTGCCCGGCTTGCTTAAACAGCCGATCACGCATTGCCGGCGCAAGATTTGCACCTAGCTGTCGTTGCAGCAATATCGTTTCAAAGACATTGTTGATCTGGTTTGCAATATCAATGGCCAAGCCAAGGATGCTTTTCATCGCTGGCGCAAGGATTGTGCCAAGCCGCTGCGCTAAGTTTTGCACCGCATCTTGCAGTGTGCTCAACCGGCCAGCAAGCGTATCGCTTTGAGCGATTGCACCATTGGCGTATTTGCCACCGGCATCTGTCAGTTTTTTGATGGCGTATTCAACTGCCTCGGCGCCGATGCGACCTTTGCTTAGCGCGTCTTGAAACTCTTCACCGCTTAGCTTGTATTCCTCGCGCAGCACTTTCTGGAGCGCAACACCACGCTCTTGGAACTGCAGCAGCTCTTCACCTTGCAAGCGCCCTTTGGCTTGCACTTGCCCGTAGGCAGTAACCAAGCCTTGCAGCTCAGCACCAGTGGCGCCGCTGACATCAGCCAATCGGCGCGTGGTTTCTACAACCTTATTGGTCTCAACGCCAAAAGCTTGCAACCGCTTGGCCGAATCAATCAGCTCAGTGCTTGTGAATGGCGTTACCGCACCAATATCTTTCAGCTCTTTGATGATTTGCGCAGCTTTTGTTGCGCTGCCAGTCAGCACCTCAAGACTACGCGTTTGCTTTTCTAGCTCAGCAGTTTGCACAAAGACAAACCGCGCCGCTTGGATAGCACTAAATGCTGCAGCTAGTTTGCGGACTGCTGCGCCAAGGCCGTTAACTGCACGCTCAGTCGCTTGTGACTGCGACTGCACCTGCCGCAGCTTAGTGACCGCATTGCGGCTGTCAACGTTAATGGCAACGTTGGCAACGACAGACACGGCTTACCTACGGCGTTGCTTCAGTCTACGCTCCTGCTCTTCGTTTTGCAGATCAAAGTATGCGGACCATATCAGCAGCTCTTCTAGTGTTACTTCTTGGTTGAGCTTGGCCAAGCTGTAGCCAAGCTCTTTTGCGACACCAAGCTGCAGCAGCAACAGATTATCTTTGCGCAGCTCAAGCTTCAGTGCTTTTCATGTCGGCTTCTTGCTCCTCGGGGTTCTGGATGACAGCAAGCATCAGCTGCTGCAGATCTGCATCAGCCACGTCGTTTTTGAGTTCAGCGATTTCGCCAGCTTGAAACAACCGCTTGCCGGTTTCATCCGTTGCTTTGGTGACAAGCAGATTTAACGCAAACCCGTTTGGGTCATTGCCACCAGGCATGTCTTGCGCACGCTCGCGTTCTGCCATGGTAAGCGCCGTGGCATAGAACTCAAACTCAGAGCCATCGCTGAGTGTAACGACACGCTTGATCGGCTGCAGATTAGCTGCTTTCTTAAGGCGCGTCAATGCAGAGCTTGCCATGCAATAGTTGTAAGTGGCCCCAGCATAAGCTAGGGCCGTTCAGCTATCAAGCGCTGGTGCTGAAATCAAACGTCGGCACGCCGGCAGGGCGGAAGGTGATTTCCACCTGCTGCGCATCATCAGGGTTGATGTTCAAGCTAGCGGTCAGCAGTACAGCATCCATGGCAATACTGCGGCTCAGTGCTTCAGTGCTTTGCTTGTCGGTATAGAGCTTGAAGGCGCAACCGACTTGCTGACGCTGCAGCACGTCTTCCACCATGCGGTTGGACAGTGCGCTGTCCTCATTGGTCACATAGACCGTGGCGCTACCGGAACCATCAGCAAAGCCAGGGATGTAAGCGCGGAATGGTGCATATTGGCCAGCGGTTTGACCGATGGTTGTAACGTCGATCTCGCTACGGCTGATCTCAAAGGCCCACGATTGCACTTGACCGACAGCGGCATAATCCGCGTATGCCACTTGAAATTCGTTAGGAGCTGCAGCGGTGCCGTCGTCGGTGATCGTGATGGTGCTGCCGCCAGCGGTAGCAGACACCTGCAGCACGCCAGTGGCTGCGGTGTAGCTGATGACGTAATAGGTGGTAGCAGCGCTGATGCCAGCGGGCAGCGTGCCAGTACCAGCGCCGCCGGTTTGGCTGTTGATGACGCTGAACACCACAGGATCGCCAACCTTCAAATTCAGGTAAGGCTCAACAGTGATTGTGTCAGCCGCGACGGTAACACCAGATTCGCCAAAAGTGCCGGTGGTGCCGGCGGGCTTGTAGTAAAGAGCGCCGGACGTACCGGACAAAACAGTGACAGCCATTGTAATGAACGGTAGTGGCTACGGTCAGTCTAGATACGCTTCAAAGGTAACAGTCAACTGCGTCTGGTAGTACGGCTCCGGCGCTGCTGGCACCACTTGCGCTGGACCGGATGCTGCGTCAAAAATGATGCCGGATAGCGTCACGCGATCAAATAATGCGCGGATCCGCTCGGCAATGGTAAAGTTGGCCGCTGCACCTTGCCCTTGCGGTGTAAATACATTCACCACCAGCGTGCCCGTTTGGCGGTTGATGGTTTTCAGCGTGGCATAGTTGTTGTCGCCAAAGCGGATGAACACTTGCACCCATGGCGTATTATTTGGCGGCGTAAATGGTACGTTTTGATATGCGACTTGATATGGCGGCTCGCCTGTTGGTGATGTAGTGCCAACATCAAATGCAATGCGCCCTTCAATAGCAGCGCGGATGGTGTTGTAGCTCATGACTGCCTCCCGATACGATCAGCATTGACCTTGACTAAACCTTGAATATCTTTGGCGATCTGCTGCACCCAGCCAGGGCCATCGGTTTGGATGCTGCTGCCCTTACCTAGCGGCGCTGTTTCTAGCTTTTCGGCATATGGCAAATTGTTGTGCACGCTGTAAACGTTGCCGATTCGTTCTTGCTGATAGCCAATGCGCTCGATTGGAATTCCAGCCTGTGCAGCTTCTGCGCTTCCAAACTTAGTGGTGGTGTAGTTGCCTTCAGGCTTTTGACCGCCGCCTGCGCTGTTTTCGCCTACTTGCCAGCTTGCGCGAAAGCGTCCGGTATCAACTGGGCTCAATAGCTTTACCCTGCTGTCAGTTTCCAACACCGCAACACGCAGCAGCTTTTCGTACTGCTGCTCAGCGTAATTACCAATATCAGCGACGCGGATGCTGCGTGCCATTATGCCCTCAAGATCAGCTCGTGGGTGATCGCAGTGTTGTCCTGTTCAATCGTAGTGACGCGGATCACTTGATAGGTCGTGCCACTGATCACCACCTCATCAGCAGTAGTTGGCGCGGCGGTCACATCTGCCGCTGCAATCAGCAACCGCTTGTCACTGGCTTGGATTAGGTCATTCACCTCGCGCAGGTTTACATCCTCTAGCACACCACGCACTGCAGTATCGCTTGCGGTCTGGCTGACGGTGCCGGTTGTTGGGTTGTAAACGCCAGTGCTGATAGCGCGGATGGTGGCAACACCACCAAATTTACCCATCAGCTTGCTGGCGGTCTTGCGTAGCGAAGTGGCAAGCGACATCAGATCTTATACGCAATGCACGCGCCGTTCTGGAGCTGAATGCTGGTGAAGTATCCTGTCAAGTGTGCATCTTGATCAACGCTTGCACCAGCAAAATTATTGTCAATCACATTGGTTGATACGATCGCAGTAATCGTGCTGTTTTCGTAGAAATCAATGTGCCTAAATTTGCCAGTATGCACTGCGGTGTCGTTAATCACCTCAGCGCCGATGGTGTAATCAACTGGTGCGTGGCCGCCGCGTGCTTTTGACATGATCAGACCTTGTAAGCGATGACAGCGCCGCCGGTGTTTAGCTCAAAAGAGGTGAACACACCTTCAATGGTGAAACCAGCAGGCAGCCCTTCACCAATGATGCTATTGCCGGTCCAGTTTTGCGCGGTTAGCGCTGCAAAGCTGGTATTGCCTTTGAGGATAGTAATGCGCCGCCAGCGACCGTTGTAGGTGCTGGTATCATTCACGAAGTCCGCGCCGATGCTATACGACGGGTCAATAGGGATGAATCTACTCATGACCTGCGGATAGCAAAGTTACCTGGTCCACTGATTCTAAGACCAGTCAGATACCGCTCAAAAAGCGGTGGCACGCGATCAGCGCCGGACGCAACGCTGCTAGCGCCTGCATTTTCAATCCGCAGGCTGCCAATGGCAACTGACTTGTAATCTTCAATGCCGCTCAACCCCATGCCGCCTGGGTTGTTGTTTAGATACACCGCAAGTACCACCTGCGCGTATTGGATGCGGTCTGGGATTTCGGTGTCCGTGTAATAGTCCGTCGTAATACGAAACGGAAAGCCAACCGCGTAAGTATTGATATAGGTATCAGGCTTGCGAACACCAGTGCGCGGCCACTGGAGCGCTTGCGTATCGGTTGCGCGTGCACCGAGGAAACGCTCACGATCAAGCCGTTGCGTTGCGGTGTAGAGCGCACGATTTTTTTGATCAGTGGTAGCAGATGCCCATGCGGTCACGTCATCGTCTTCGACGAAGCCATCAATGATCGCTTGCGCTGCTGCCAGTGTTAGGTAGCTGTTTGCGTCGGCCGCGCCTGGCGTTGCCACGATTGTGATTGCCATTTGCGGTGACCTCCTGTGGTTCTAGTTTAGGCGCAGCAATAGAAAAAGAGGCCGCCGCGTTAGCAGCAGCCTCACGTTCTTGCCGTCGCCGGAAAGCGAACAGCCCCATAATCAAGCAACAGCAGCAGCAGTGCTACCAAGACCATACAGGGTGATGGCCTCGGAGCCGGCGGTAACGCCAGTCACGCGACCAAGGAATACCTTGGAGGCATTCTGCGCCACGGTTGCCACGCCGCTTACGGTAACGCCAGTACCACCAGCAATGGTGATGGTGTTGGCGCCAGCGGAGGCATTCAGCACCACCAGCATAAAAGTAGTGCCAACAGCGCAGTCACCGCCGATGGCGGCAACGATTGCAGCAGCAGTAGCAGTGGTGTAGGTAGCAGCAGCAGTGGGCACACCACGGATGATGGTGTTATAGCTGTTGGCTGCAGTCAGGGTTGCAGTAGCAGTCGGAGCTGCCAAACCCATTTGCCCAGGCAGAAGGCCGCCGGGGATATCACCGAGTTCAAAGATGCTAGCCATGATCCTCAATCCATATTGCTGACATTCGTCGATCTGACGATGCCGATGTTCTTTAGCTCATAAACTTTACTCCAGTTGGAGACAGTTTCAAGCTGCGCACGGGTCGGGTTGGAGGTAGTTACACCCCACTTAGCGCCCACCGGGTGGTAGCAGTAGTGCAGGTCGATCGACATGGCATCTGATTTGCTCAAGATGTCGCGATCAGTTTCTGTCTGCATGGCGAGTTGCTCGCCGCTGGCCACAGCACCGCTGGTGAAGAAGAAAGTGCCATACTCAGTGCTGGCGCCGGTGCCGGCGGTAGGCACATCGTCGGACACGATCACGCGCAGACCCATGTAGGTCGGCACAGTCGGGTTGCCATAGGCAGGTGCAATGGTGCCGCCGGATGCAGTGGCGTTACCGCCAGTCACATCAGTCGCAAGCACGTAATCCACTGCGCGGCGCTCCACAAGGTCGTAGTAGACCTTGGAGTGCATACAAATGGCAGCCAGCTTGTCGCCTTGATCGCCAAGGATGGCGCGGGCTTCGGCAACGTGACGCGGGCTCAGAGCGGTGGGGGTATCACCGGACTCAGAGTCAATGGTCAGATCGAAAAATGCCGAGCTGCTGGTGTTGGTGTTCAGGCTGCCGAACACACCCTGCAGGCAGGACAACAGATCCTTTTGACGTTGGTGGGCAACATAGTCAGCCACCTTGGCGCCAATGGCGGCCATGGGATCAGAACCAGCAGCAAGAGCTGCAAGGTCACGAGCCTCAAAGGCACGGCCACGATGCAGGATCACGCCAACTTGCTTGTCGGCAGTGATTTTGCCAGGCGTCAGGCTGGTGCTATCGGTCAGCACCTCAAAGTCGCCGGAAAGGTTTGCTTTCCAGAAGGGAACGTTGATGAAGTCACCGCCCTCGGTGGCATTCAGCTCCGCCATGGGCTGCACCACGCCGGATGCCAGGAAGGCATCACGCACGGTGGATTGCTCAATGACGTAAGGCGTAAATACCTCGGGGATGATGACATCAGAGCGAAGGGTCGCCATGATGAATCCTCAAAGGAATGGTTTACGGGTGGGCGCAGCCCAACAGGCTCAATGCGGCGCAGCCATCACGAGCGGACACACAAATACTAGCGTCCAGCTGCAGCCTTAAGCCGGTCGTATAAATCACGATCAGTGCGGAATAGGCGTGATTGCTCGGTGAGATTGAACGATTCCGGCAGGAATGGATTCTTGGTGCCGGCTGGGATTTCACCGCTGCTGCGTCCAACAGGTGCACCACTACCTTGCGGCTTCGGTTGCTTCTGCATCCATGCAGGCAGCGATTGCTTTGCCCAATCAGCAACTGGTGTGCGCTGGTAGCCGTCAACGACCACCACGGTGCCATCAGCTTCGCGTTCGATCTTGTCTGCCGGCAGCTTGGTCTTCAGCACCAAGTCTGGATCGTGCACGATGTCAGCCAATGCGCTAACGGCTGGTGTCAGCAGCTCCAGTTCGCGCACGCGGGCTTCAAGATCTGCGATGCGCTGATCCTTTTCTGTAGTTGCCTCGCGGAACTGTTGCTCTAGCGCTTGCTTGGCTTCTTGGTATTTGCCTTGTGTTTCTAGCTGCTGCTGTTCATAGTTGCGCTTGAACTCCAGCAGCTCATCCACATTGACGCCATCAGGCGCCTTGGATTTCTTGGCAGCACGCAGTTCAGCGATCAGCTCTTGGTTTTTGCGCTCTAGTGCTTCAACGCTGCGCTGCAACGCTTCGGCATCAACCGCAGGAGCCGCAGGCTCTTGGGTCTGGTTTTCTTCGGACATGAATAACCCGCAGGGTTAAGTGCAACCGTAGGCTATCACTTACGCTTGCGCTTGCGGCTTTTTCCGGCTTTTGCGTACGCGATTGCTACTGCCTGCTTTTGTGGCTTGCCGGCTTTCATCTCTTTGCGGATGTTTTGAGATATCACATCCTGCGACTTGCCCTTCTTCAACGGCATACCGCCAGTCCTCAACACCTGTTAGCAGTGTAGAGCCATCAGCTGTTGCCCAGCCGCGATCGGTGTACTTAGCTGGCACCCATGCTTCACCGATCAGAGCCTCTACAGGATCACTGCTGATGGTGTAGATACCTTCGCTGCGGAAATGCCTAAGGCTTGGCAGGTCCATATCGTGCACGCAGTTGCTCCAGCGTAAGCTCTGAGCCGTCATCCCGCACCAAGCGTGCAATGGCTTCTTTGGGGCCGTATTTATTGGATAGCTTACGGAAGTACGGCACCTTTTTGGCACCAAGCGCTTTTGCTTGTGTCTGCAGGTCTTGTTTCGCTAGCCATTCACCGTAGGTTTGATCAGCTGGCACCTGGCCTTGCGCTGATGCACGCTTTGCCGGTGGCGGCGGCGCGAAACCGAGCGCATCGTAGTCGATCACTGGCACTGTCGTTGATCGGCAGTTGAAGTGTTGCGGTGGTGTTGGACCTTTGCCATATTCAAACTCTTTACCATCCAATGCACGACAAATGCTGCTGGTGCGGGTATCCAATGTGGCCACATATTTATAGCGTTGAGTAATGTCTTGATTTGCTTCATACACCTGCTGCGATGCGCTGTTGGCTACTTGATTGACGCTAGTGCGTATTAGGGTCAAGATTTGATTGTCGGCCACTGCTGTTGCTTGGCCGCCGGCTTGCGCCAGTTGCCGTGCGGTGCGTGCGGTTTCGCCAAACTCAAGGTTGCCGATCAAGCGCTTTGCAATTTCCGGTGTCGGCTCACCCGTCAGCAACCCTTGGCGTACCACCTGACTGAAGCGCTCACCGGAATCAATGGCGATACCGCGAAATGCTTTTTCTACCACTTGCCCATTGGGCAATGTGATCATCGTGCCTTGCGCTGCGGTGAGGCTGAATGTTTGCGGTGCACCTTGCACAGCGGCAAATAGGTCATCCGATAATGCAACCACATTGATCTGCGTTGGATCTGTGGTGACGACCGCCTGCGCAAATTGCGGGCTGATTTCTACAGTGCGCACTGCATTGCGTTGGCCTGGCGGTAATGCAAGCGCCAGTTGCTCGGTGACAAATTCCGACTGCAGTTCTGCCAAGCCTTGCAGCTCTAATGCAGTTAGCTCCGTTGCATCACCAGCCCATGTGGCGAGGCTGCCTTTCAACTGCGCAAGGATCGCCCGCAACCGTGCTGCCTTGACAGGTGCTGCTAGCTCATCAATCGTGCGCAGCTGGTTTACTGCATCAATGATGATGTCGTTGTAAGCATTGATGAGCCGCCGCGCAACGCTATTGCTATACCTGTTTAGGTCGATGGCATTACGGTATAGCGCCTCTGGTGTGCTCATTGTTCAATGCCAAGATCTTCTGGGTTGTAGCCAGAACGGATGCTGACATTAGCGCCGCGGCTCAGTGCACTACCAACAAGTGATGCAAAGGCGTCATAACCATTTTGGCCGTCTTCCATCAATGTGATCTGATCTACCTCATCTGCCTTGCCATCTTTGTACCAAGTGACGCGCACAATGGCTAGGATCTCCGGCGGCAGCACTGAAATGTGATAATCCAGCGTCTGCTTACGCGGGCGCTTGGGCTCAATCATAATCATCGCATCAACCAACCTGTCGGTTATCCAGTCCAGCAGTCGGTAGATCAAGTCCCGCATTAGCGGTCGCCTCAAGCTCCTCATCCACGTTAAAGTCATCGCCCAGCACTTCGCCATCGGCTAGGTTCTGCAGCAGTGTTTCCTGCGTGATGGTGCCAGCGGTGTAAAGCTGCAGCAGGCTTTGCACATCCTGCGGCTCAAGGCGTGAACCAAGGAAATCACGGTTGACAAGGCAGCTGCCAGCTGCTGCTTCATTGCCGAGGTACTGCGCATGAAACTGCAGGCAGTTGTCGATCATGTCTTGCATGTTTTGCGCGATCACCATCATGGTGCTGTCGCCTTGGCTGCGATCAATGCGTTTTGCTTCGGCGGTTTCTGCGCTGAGCTTCTGGCCAAGCACTGCGGACAAGCCGAGTTCATTGATCTGCGCTGCAAGCTGCTCAAGCCGGCGGAATTGATAGTCAAAGCTCTTGCCATCGGGCTCGATGTATTCTGCACGCCCTTCTGCTGGAAATGCAATAGCTTCACCGGGACCAGCTGATACCTCTTCAGCGCTAGATGGAAAGCCGTAGAACGCTAGCATCGGCACTGCAGAGATGTGTAGCTGGTTATCAAGGTCTGATTGGATTTGATATGCCTTAAGATTCAGCTCTGCGATATCTTCCAGCGGCGGTCGTGATTCCATGTAACCAACGCGGCCGCTATATGCCACGCTGAATGGAATCTCACTCAAGCTGGTGGTGCCTTCATCCACTAGTTCAAACTCGCCGCTGTCTTGCCGTTGATGCAGCTTGTATTCACCGGGCGTTAATACACGGATCTGCTCAACAGTCTTTTCGCCGTATTCGCCGTCTGGGATGGTGACTTGCTCCAGTAAACGCAACTGCGTTAATACCTGCTGACCTTCTTGCGCTTCGGTGCGCCAACCAAGGATTTCACGCGGTGTATACGCCACCCAATACGGCCGTCCATTGCCATCACTTGGAGCATCCACCAGTACACCAATGTGGCCATAACGAATCATCTTGCGAGTGGTTTCATATGTCCAGACATTAAGGTCATTGCCGAGCGTGTCAACATCAAACAACTGCTCGCGGATGATGTCTGCCGTGTCATCCAACCGCACTGGCTTGCGCGTGAGCATACCGGCCAGCATCCGCTCAAGGCGTTGGTAATAGGGCGGGCATACGCTACGCGCTAGGCGGTTGTCGTAGGACTCATCCAACTCCCTTGGCTCTTGCGGCAGGTAACGGCGATGCTTTTTACGCATCCCATAGGTGCCGGATAGCAAATCCTCGATGAGGATCCAATGCGGCTCTTGCGCATACCACGCAGTGGATGGATCCTGCACGCGTGTGACGCGACGCTGCGCTGTTGGGCGGTCGTATGCGTTGAAACCGGTGTACATTACAGCGCCGCAGTCATGGGTACAGTTTACGCTGCAGCCGTCAGCGTGATGCTATTGCGGCCAAGCTTGATGTCAAACTCAGCTCCAGGTTCAAGGCCCATCTCGCGGAGGTAGCCATCACCAATCTGCAGCTTGCCGTTGAATTGCACCTTAGTTTTGTAGGTCAGCTTGCGGCCTTTGGTGCCTTTGCTGCCAAGTTCAACGCCTTTGGCTTCTAGCAGTGCATCGTAGAACTGCGTGAAGGCAAGGCGTTCCTTGACTACATAACCGCAAGCGCGGACCAGTTCAGACTTGCTGCAATCACCAAGTTCTTTGACCTTGGCAAGTAGTTCAACACCCGTGAGCATGAGTAGGGTAAATGGTTTGCGCAATCAATATAGCCTAATACCTGTGCTGCGGCCAGCACCAGCGTGGAGTGGATTGAACTCACGCCAGACGAGGTAGCCAAGTGCATCATTCATGTGGTCATGGCCTGCGTCTTTATCTGGATCGCCCTTGTCGGTGTAGCACTGCAGCTCAAGGCATTCGATCAACCGCTTGCAGCCTTGGTGAATGCTGATCCGTACCTGGCCTTTGCCGTTTTCTAGCAATGCTTGCACGGCAGCAACACGATCACGGACCGGAGGATTAGCACGCGGTGATTGGTTTGACATGCCATAGGTTTCAAGGATCTGAATATCGGTCTGCGCTGCATTGGTGCTGCGGTTGCCGCCGCTGGCGTCTGGGTAGACGTAAATACGCCGCTGTGGGTAACGCGCTTGGATCTCTTGCGCCAAAACATCAGTGTCATGAGCGCCGCTGATCTCATCAATGACCAGCAGCTTGTCGCCAAGCCTGACACTAATGATGGCTGACATATTGGCCACGTTGAAGTCAACGCCAATACGCAGCGGCTCGCGGTCTAGATCAGGCAGTTCGGTGATCACATGCTTGCTGCGATCAAAGCGGTCGTAAACAGTGCCGGTGGTGAGGTTGACAAACTCACCGTCAAGGTATGCCTTAAGCAGGTTCGGATCGTAGTTTGCCTCAAGCCGTTCGATGAAGTCTGACGGTAGATGTGGGTTATCGGATGAGCGCATCTTGATGAGATGCCGATCAGTGCGTGACTTTGCATCTTCACTGCCGAAGGTATTCCACATCCAGCGGAAACCCTCTGGTGTTGATGCAGCACCAAATTGACGGACATTACCGGAGCGCAGGCGGCCAAGGATCTTGGGAAATGCCTTGTTTGCAATGCTTGGCGTTACGGTGTCGATCTCATCTGCCAATACCCATGCAAGGTTCAAGCCAATAATGCGTGACCAGTTTTCAAAGCTACGGCACAGGATTTTGGTGTCACCGCCTGGCAGGTGCAGCATGTACTCCGGCAGCGGGCTAGCGCGGAAGGTGTATGGGATTTCGTATGCCTCCAGGAATTGCTCAAAGTCGTTCTGCCAGATATCACGAATCAATGGTCCGGTCGGTTCCATGACCGCACCGATGAAGCCTTGATTAGCGGCAGCGAGCATCACGGCTTTGGCGCATAACGCACGTGTCTTGCCAGCGCCATAGCCCGCACTGATACCAATGATCTGCGTTGCGGTGTCATCTACAAACGCAAGCTGCCCTGGATGCAGGTCGCTGCGGATGCGCTGCAATAGGTCGCCTGTGTCCTCTTGTGTTGTGACATCCATGAAGCCCAGCAATTTGCCGGGCTCGCAGATGCCAGCTAGCAGGCTCATGACATATCAAACCGCAACAGCTTGGCTTGCTTTTCTAACGCTTGTATTGCAGTACCAAGCCGGCCGGCTTCACGCGCTTCGCGTTCATAATCCTGCAACCGCGCGATAGCAGCTTGCAACCATTGCGGGCGTTCGATCTCTGCGTCTAGTGCCATCAATTTTCTAGCTTCTGCTAGATAATCACGCACTTGACGCTCGCTAACGCCCCACTTTTCGGAACCATATTGAACAATTTGGTGCGTAGAATGCGCACGCAAAAGGAGTCCATAAACCGTATTTACACGGTTCAGAATCTCCTCTTTGGTGCTCTTTCTACCCACGCACCTGTACCGGCATTACAAGGTAAGTATACGCATTGAGCGTGTTTGCGGTCAAGGTTACAGGAGTGGTTGCCGTATTGCAGCTGAGTGTAACCGCTTCTGCCGCGCGGAATGCCTTGAGGCCATCAAGCAGGTAGCGCACGTTGAACGCCCAAGTGCCGGTGGCGGTGCCATCATGATGCAGCAGCTCGCGGCCGTTGTTGGCGTCAGCTTCAGCGGTGATCAGCAAGTCGTTGTTGCGTGCTTCCAGCTTGACCACTGAGTTGTGCTGATCAGCGATCAAGGCTACGCGCTCCAAAGCACGCTGCAGGCGATGGCGGTTGACGGTGATGGCGCTGGTGAAGCTATCAGGGATGAGCTTTGCCACGTCGGGGTAGGTGCCATCCAGGATGCGGCTGTAGATGCTGATGCCATCACCGGCATTGATGACGGCTTGGCCTTTGGCGCAGGCGACGGTGACATCACGATCTTGCAAGAGCCGTGCTGCAGCAGCTGGTAGCACCATGTCTAGGCCATCGGGCAGCTCGGTGGTGCAACGCATCAAGCGGTGACCGTCGGTGGCTTCCATGTGGCCATTACCGAGGTGAATGCCGGTGAGCAGCTGCTTGCTGGCATCAGTGGCAACAGCAAGCAGGCATGCCTTGACGGCATCACCAAGGTGCACAGCAGCCTCTGTGGCATCCACAACGGGCAGATCGGGGTAATCCGCTGGATCACCCGCTGCAAGGCCGTAAGAGCCGCTGCAGGCGGCCAGGGACGCCTCTGACAGCGTTACCGGCTCATCACCATCCAGCTTGCTGACGATGCCGGCCAGCAGGCGATACGGCAGGCATGTGGAGCCTTCGGTCTCGACTGCGGCTGGGATGGTGATGGTGATGCCGAGGTCAAGGTTGAAGCCGGTGATGGTCATGGCACCACCAGCGGCTTGGATCAGGCAGCAATCAAGGATCGGATGGCTGCTGCGTACACCGATGGCTGGCGCAATGGTGCGCAGCGCGTGATCGAGATCAGATTGACAGGTAACGGCTTTCATTTGGCGGTGGCGGCAGTGATAAGGCTGGTGATGATGATTTGGTAGTCAGCGGCGAAGCTGTCGACAAGTTCAGCCGGTATCGGCACGCCGTCATCAATGGCGTTGTCGGCAATGGCTGCGGCGTATGCCACTGCCTGGGTCATGGCGTCATGCAGTCGGTTGATCACCGGCTGCTGTTTGGCTGGGATGTGAATGAGCGATGACATATGCAACGAGAGTTTCAACATGACGGCGGCTTAGGTCACCACGCATGAAAGCGCAGGCGTCCGCCACCAGCGCATGGTATGCCGCCGTGCTCAATCGTGCAACACCACCAGTAGCGCCACTGTCACCAAGCGCACGCTGCCGGATGAGATGCGCACGTGGGATGCCATGCGCTGCTGCTTCAGCGTTCAACCGCGCTAGGTCGTCAGCGGACACGTTGAGCTTGATTTCAGGCATTTCTGGTGGTGTTGATGGTGCCAATAGTACGTCGGACGCAAAAAGCCAGTCCACGACTGGGTTCGGACGCAAGCGGACGCAAGTCGGACGCAAAAAACCCAGCCATACCAAGGGAGGACGCAAAATCGGGATTTCTCCTATCC
>Ga0208428_1000068_pt1 | contig 45550 bp, 82 predicted proteins | sample DEB08_DNA_11_FD_184535 | JGI IMG/M metagenome (GOLD analysis project Ga0208428, IMG submission 184535) | Aqueous microbial communities from the Delaware River and Bay under freshwater to marine salinity gradient to study organic matter... | ecosystem: Environmental > Aquatic > Marine > Coastal ... | reverse complement strand
CGTTCTCCTCGATCATTCCACCCTCGTACTCGTTGACGTTGTTGTACGGATATATGGAGTTCTGACCGCCGCGTAGTACGTTCTCGCTCCAGTTGGTTCTCTCGTACTCACCGCTGGGATCGTCCTCGGCGATCGTGGCCACCGAGTATCTCTTGGCCATAGGTATATCCTGCAGCGTCAAGCGATTACGAATATGATATGTAGGATGTTCCTTGTACTTTTCCCCGCCCTGTCCCACCAGAGTGGTGTCCGAGTCCGACGAACTCACGCGTGGGTATACGCCGAAAGGATCGGAGAATCCCTTCTCGTAGTCCGTTGGCGCACCGTTGATCCTTTGTATTAGTTCGGCGGCTCGTTCCTTTAGTTCCTCGAGCTCGTTGGATAACGATTCGATCGACAGCCTGATTCTTTCGAGCTGCTCAGGATCGTCCGTTTCGACAGCTCTGAGTTCCGCTATCTCTGCAGGAATCTCTGCCTGACGTTCCTCGTTTAGCGTTAATTGGTTCTGTAGACTCGTGACGTCCTGGGCTCCCTGGAACATATTTGGTAGGGATCCCATAACGATTGGGTCCTGCATATTCTCGTCCCAGTACATACAGACGACCCAGGTTCCCTCGACGAGCTGCGATACTCCACCAGCCGCGGTGGACATATTGGCCGGCATCATTACGTTCGACCAAGGGAGTGATTCGATTGGGATATCGTTCAGCCTATCGGGCGAGTGTAGTCCCAAAACTCTGACGCGAACACGACCCATTGCCTTGGGATCGTTACGGTCCTCAACCACTCCTACATAAAAATCCATTATCAACCTCCTGAATAATCTAAAATACTGACCTGACGACGAGGTGGTACACCGAGGTTTACCTCCTGATTGTTGTATAGATCAGCTTCTTTGCCCATACCGTCCCTAACGAGTTCTATCGACATTGTGTACTCCTGCCTTCTGATATGATGGTGTATCGAGGCCACAAGATAGTTACCCGAGGATACCTTATCATCAGGATCATCAGCGGGTGCTAGTTTTGGTGAGAATCTTTCCTTTTTATACTCAACGACCTTTCCCGACTCAATCTCTGGTGCAGAGTTAATATGAGCCAACACCGATACGGTGGATAGTCTTGAGAGATATGAGTTCATGATGGCTACCTCGAGCTCGTCCAATCCTGTAAGGTTAGGAAACTCGTCGTCGCCAAACGCCAGAGTGTTCTTGTACATAATACGATTCTGCGTGTTGTACTGCGTGTGAATACGATTATCATCAAAGGCAAAGTATGCTGATACCCAGTCGTTAGCGATTGGTTTGGCGTGTTCCCTGAACGAAAAGTCGGTGATATCAGCCTTTCTTGCTGCTATATCCACTGAGGTTATCTGAGACGCGAATACGCCGTTACCTGTTCTGGCCAGTGTTTCGTAACCTTGTTCCATCAGTGTACTGTATATCTGACCGTCGTACTTGTTCATTTCACGCGTTGGTTCTGGGTCAGTCGCAGACATCGGTACGGGTTCAATCGTAAATACCTTCTCTTGCTCAAGCATTCTTTTCATTGAGTCCAATACGGTATCCTCAGAATACAAGGTCTCGAACACGAACATAGGAGTTCCGTCCTCGGCCAATGCGTTCTCTTGAATCATATTAATCGCAGCGAGTGGTTTAATGTATGGAAATACCACGTTATGAGATGCTGCAGCCGTAGTGTTTAGCTTGAGTTTTTTGTTTGATCCTGGCTCAATTAACCATTCGTCGTATACATTTTTAATGATATCAGCAGCGTTTCCACTGTATGACTTAGAGAAAAGACTGATGTTATTCCTAAATTGTTTCTCTGATGTAAAGGTTAGTGTGTACGAACCAGTGCCCTCGGTCTGAGTCTTCATGTCCTTTACGTCGTATACGTAAAAGTCCTTTTGTGCTCGAGCTTCTGCTCTGACCCAGCTAATCCTAACCTTCTCTTGTCCAATGAACGGAAATACGGATGCCATTGCTGAGTTATCAATGACGGTCATACTGCCATACAAAAAGGGAGTAAAGATTGATTCGTATATCGATACTGCAGTAACGTTCTGACTGATGTCAATCACTTGCCCGTTGTACTTAGTGAGAAGTATAGTAAACTCACTGAGTACCTTGGGAATGGCATTTTGTAGGTTTGGATCCGACATACGTTACACTCTTCTGCGTTTCATTTCACGCTCAAACTGTCGTGCCACTGATAGGATATGTTGTGGTCTGATAACCTTGATCTGAAATTGCAGATCGTTTAGGTCAGACTCGTACTGCTTATTCGATACCGTTGCCGTACCATCGATGACCCACTCCCCATCAGAGTTTTCCTTATGATGTGGTGCATCTGCATACGGCATAGTGTAATCAATTCTATAGTTACCACTACCTGCATCACTACCTGAGAACAAGGTATTATTTAGATACGCCGAGGAATAACCGCTAGGGTTCTCAACCACCACGTATTCCATTGAGCCGTTCTTTACCAGAGTTTTACCAAGAAATCCATTTCCTAGCTCAGTCCCAGGAACAAATAGCGTGCTGTCTAGGCTGACTGGTGTAGTACCAACGCCAGTCGTAAAGAACAATGCCGTGCCTGGATATTTTCTGGCCATCGTATTGTTAAACTCATTGACATCTTTTCTAAAACCTTTCCAAGAATTGTTTAGTTCCTTGTTGATTAGAAAAAATGTCCAGTAGTATTCCGGTGTTCCATAAATTTTTTGTGAGATGTTATCCAAACGATCCGCGTTATCCACCGTGTAATACGTATAGAACGATATATCGTCAGCAATGTTGGAGAATACTTTTGAGTACTGCGAAAGATTTACTAAATTTTTAGTACCATCTCCATCAATATCGAAGTCTTCCTTTTGAAAGTATTGAAAAAACTTTGGCATTTTAGAATCCCTCTCCTACCAACTGAGCATCAATTGGCTGCAGCTCCTGGAAGCTTAGAGCAAGAGTAACTTCAACCGGCATATTGTTATGCTCAAAATATGATTGTGAGTTAGGGTTATAGGTTACTGACGTTGACGTACAAACTACTTGTGGAAGTTTAATCATTCGGCTTGATTTCGCAAAGGTAACAACAAAGGCCAATGGAAAGTTATATGTAAATCCTTGAGAGATCGGATAAGACGCCTGTCTAAAATATTTAAGGATCGCTGGTACGTTATTAGCTTCTCCTAAGTTCTTTGGCGCAAAGTTAAACTCCATTGAGAATGTACGAATCGTAGGTGCCTTGAACAACATAAACTCGCGAGGATTCAAAGTGTTTTGGATATTCTTTTGGGCTTCTGCCGCGATACCACCAACAACACTTGCCGATGTTAATCCACCAACGACTGCTCCACCTGCTCCACCAGTAACAGCGCCAACACCTGCACCAATTGCACCACCTACGATATCTGGGTTAGCAAGAGCTGCAGCTCTGATATCCTCGAGTGTTACACCCTTTGATCCTCCTGATGTTGCCACGTCAAATAACGCTCCAACTACACCAGTTGATGTTGCCTCGTATCTTTGTGAATCGTTAATGGCAATATTCTGTGGCATATAGATCGCACAGCCATTACCGTCTGGCACCGTCAACGTTTGATTACCACGTCCATCATACTGAGCTCTCTTAGTCTGAAAGAGTACGTATGGTGTGTCTCTGTTGTCAACGTTGTCGGGATATCTAAGTATGCCCATAAATAACTCCGATAGTTTAATGTTTCTCGAGATTATTTATATGGCATACAAAGGTAAATATACACCAAAGAATAAGAATAAGTATGTTGGAGACATTAAGTCGATAACATATAGATCCCTTTGGGAGCGCAATACTTTTAGGTGGATGGACGAGAATCCTGACATCGTGGCGTGGAACTCAGAGGAAGTTATCCTGCCTTATGTTTGTGCTACTGACGGTAAGTGGCATAAGTACCATATAGACATCTGGTTTAAGAATAAGAAGGGAGAAGCATTCCTTGTCGAGATCAAACCAGAGAAGTATTGTACACCACCCAAGGAACCAAAGCGTCGTACTCGAAAGTTCATCAGGGAGACAATGACGTATGCTAAGAATCAGAGTAAATGGAAAGCAGCCAATGAGTTCGCAAAAGATAACGGAGTTAGTTTTCAAGTGTGGACCGAAAAGACCTTAAAATCCCTAGGTATAAGAATCCTTAAGTAGATTGATATAAATAAAGGTATGGCAGAATCATTATTTCAAAAGTTAGAAGCTGAAGCTTATCGTAAGGGTCTCACCGCAAGGTCAAAAGAGGCTCGTACATGGTTTCGCAATAAGGCAAGGGAACTGAAGGACGTTAATCGTCGCCAGCTCCTACGGGATCCTATGCTTACTCCACGGAATCGTCCTGGGGTTGGCAAGATGTACATGTACTTCTATGATCCAAAGTTAAGAAAAGAACTTCCTTACTATGATTCGTTCCCATTGACCATCATGGTTGAACCAACGAAAGGAGGGTTCTATGGACTTAACCTTCATTATCTTAGCCCTGCAGTACGGGCAACATTCCTTGACAAGTTATCTGCGACCGCGAATAATTCTAAATATGATGAGACCACAAAGTTAAAGATTAACTATAATCTACTGCAGTCGGTACAAAGATATCGTGAGTTCAAACCATGCTTTAAGAAGTATCTTACTTCACAGATTGAATCGCGTGTCGTTCTGGTGGAACCATCAGAGTGGGATATCGCAATCTTTCTGCCAACAGAACAATTCCGCAAGGCTGGTAAGCGCAGTGTCTGGGCGGACTCAAAAAGGATCTATAGGTCATGAAGGTAGACGATCTGATAGCTAATATTGGCTCAGGAATCGCAAGAGCAAATAGATACAACGTAATATTTGATGGTGCTCTTGCTGGAAGAACTGGAGAGTCCGGTGAAAGAATGAGCATCCTATGTGACTCAGTAACTTTACCAGGAAGACAGGTAGTGACCTCTGATAGATTCACTAGCCTTAAGTCCATTAAGATACCTTATGGATACACCAACGAGGACGTAAACATATCGTTCATATGTCCTATTGATTTTACTCCATACCAATTCTTATACAATTGGCAACGCGAAGCTTTTACGAATATGGGAAGAGGCGCGGAAGGTGATCAAAGGGTCAGACTTAGACAAACATACGTATCTGATATGCAGATACAAGTACTAACGAATAACAGTACTGCTGGCAATAGACCAGCACATGAAATTACATTAAAGAATGCTTTTCCTACATCACTAAATGCTATTGAGTTAGGAAACGCAAATGAGGATATGATTAGGGTTACGGCAACTCTTACATATGATGATTGGTATGACACAAGATACAACTAGGAGTTAAATTATGGCTTTACCAAAACTAGACGCACCGCGTTATGAAATGACGGTTCCTTCCACCCAGGAGAAAGTGGTCTATAGACCCTATCTCGTAAAGGAAGAAAAGATCCTAATGATGGCGCTCGAATCACAAGACGATAAGCAAATGGTTCGTGCACTAAAGGATGTGATTAAATCTTGCACCGAGGGTTCTGTCAACGTTGATAACCTCGCAATGTTTGATCTTGAGTATATCTTTATTCAGCTTAGAGCTAAATCTGCTGGTGAGTCAACCAAGATCTCCATTAAGTGTAAGGAATGCGAAACTAAAAATGATGTAGTAATTTCTTTGGAGGATGTATCCGTAAAGAACTTATCCAAAAAAGAACATAAGATTAAATTAACAGATGATTATGTTTTGGTTATGAAATACCCATCAGTGAATGATCTGTTGAATGCTCAAACTAAAAACGACGCAGATACAATGTTGGATGTTGTTGCGTCGTGTATTGATTCGTTACACACTTCCGACGAAGTGTTTGATATGAAGGAACAAAGTAAGGCAGAGATCAAGGAATTTATTGAATCATTGAACAGCGAGCAGTTCTCAAAGATTAAGGATTTTCTTGAGGGTATGCCTTCAGCTCAGTCTGACATAAATTTTAATTGTGAAAACTGTGGGACGGCGAACGAGCATAGTGTAAAGGGTCTAGCAAATTTTTTCGGCTAGCCCTTTCTCATGACAGCCTCGTCAACCACTTTAAGGTGAACTTCGCTATGATGCAGCATCATAACTACAGCTTAAGTGAGTTAAACGATATGCTGCCTTGGGAAAGGGAAGTTTATGTCGCTATGTTGAAGGAACATATAAAGGAAGAAAACGAAAGGCTTAAACGCCAGCGACAACAACGGAGATAATAAATGTCTGCAGCAAAAACATTAGAGCCAGGGTCAGAATACGCTAAGTACGACGTTGACGGTGATGGTATTGTGACTGACGAGGAGTTCATTATGGAGCAAAAGATGATGCGATTAGAGAATGAAGATCAAAAAGAAGACGCCCAACGAAGAATGGCGTGGTTCTCTTTGTGGGGTATGTTACTATACCCATTTAGTATTTTTATGACGGTTTACTTTGGATTGGATAAAGCAGCTGAAATCATTGGAGATATTGCTTCAGTGTATTTCGTATCAGTTGCTGCAATCGTTGCGGCCTTCTTTGGTAAGGAAGCATACGTCAAGAGCAAAAGCTCTACAATGATGACAAAAGATAGTAGGTAAAATAAATGGCAGCAGCTACCTTTGATGATGTGATTACTCGCCTTCGTGAAGAGGGTAATCTCAATCGTAACAATGGATCGAACTCACTTAAGTCTCTTAAGTCGGCAGTCCTTCAGACTGATAAGACTTTTAGGGATGGTTTTGGACAGCTGCTTGATTTCTTTCAGGGTAACTCACTCAAAGATCTTGAAGCAAAGCGTGAGCAAGATGAATTCAATAAGGATCTTCTTGATGCACTTGAGGATCTAAAAGGTGGAGATACTCCTACGTCTGCTCCTGCTCCTACTGATAGTGGTGGCGGTGGATTACCGTTACTCCTTGCTGGTTTAGCTGCAGCTATCGGCGCAGCAATTGGTGTCGTTAAAGGTCAGCTTGACGCAATTAAAGCATTTAAGCTTATACCTAATCTTGACGACTTTAAGGCAAGACTATCATCAAACATTAAGGGTATGCGATTAGGGATCGCAATGCAAATGGAGTTATTTAAGGCTTCCGTTGCTGAATCCTTAACGAGCGCAAAAAATGCGCTTAAGAGTGGGATCACTAGAATTGGCTCAATCTTTACACTAGGAGATGAGGGTAAAGATGTAAGTCGTATTGGCTCAGTGATAAAATCATTCACTGGCTATATCAGAGGTTTGATCGTTCCATTCGAAGAAGCAGGTAAGGTTATAGTTTCCATTGGCGAGTCAATCGCTAACAAACTAAGGCCTGCTATCAACGCAGTACAAGGTGGCTTTTCTACGGTTGGTACTTATCTTGATGACTTTAAGGCAATCGTATCAAGAGTATCCGCTGTCGTAGGTAAACTTTTTGCACCAATCGCAATCATTATGACATTATTCGATACCGTTAAAGGTGCGATTGATGGTTATGCCGAAGGTGGAATCCTCGGTGGACTTGAAGGAGCAATCGTTGGGTTCTTTACTTCATTAGTAACGAAACCTCTTGATCTTGTAAAGAGCGCAGTTGCATGGGTACTTGAAAAGTTTGGATTTGAAAATGCGGCTAACGTTCTATCAAGCTTTAGCTTTACTGAGTTGTTCACTAATATGATTGATGGCATATTTGGCTTCTTTAAGTCAGTTATTAATTGGGTTAAGCAACTGTTCACTGATCCTGTTGCTGCATTACAGGCTCTGTGGGATAATCTATTAAGTGGTTATGATTCGCTTATGAGTTTCTTTTCTGGCATTATATCAGCTCCGATCAATTGGATCATGGATATGTTTGGTTGGGGAGATCCAGAAAAACCATTTGACCTTTGGGAATTCGTAAAGGGTATTCCAGGAAGAATCTGGGATTGGATAACTGGTATGTTTACCTTGTCCGATGAACAGCTTGAAGGTTTGACTGGTGCCATGGATATGGTTAAAAAGTTTACCCAAAAGATACTAAGATACATTCTTCCAGATCCCGATGGGGACTACGGTTGGGCAGATCCTCGTAAGTATCTAGTGAATTTTATTCCATCGTCCATATATGAATACGCAGGTCTAGATCCATACACAGGAGATGCAATGGATGAAATGGGTATTGATGGACCAAGCGAGGGTGGAAGTGCGATTCAATCTGGTCTGGAATTGCAAAACGTCTCTGCGGAGCAATCTGCTCTTAATGACGCAAGGGATAGATATATGAATGTCATCGGTGGATCCACAAACGTACAAACCGTTAACAATAATCAAACGACTATTGAACCATCTCCAGGTCCTGCTTTGCCACCTGAGGATGAACTAAATACCTTTGCTAAAATACTTTTGCTAATTCACGTCGCCGCCGTCGTCGCGGATAAAAAAAGGGGGATCATTGCGATCCCCCTCCAAACTAGCGTTTTGTTATTGGGCGAGATTACCCTTTAGCTGCTAGTTTCGCAAAGTAACTCAGCGTATCATCATCATCATTATCAGTTGACGCTGGCTCCTCTGCTACCCGCATTTCTGGTTCAGCCGCCTTTTGGAAGGAAGGAGAAGGGGCGGTTGTATCCAGGGTTACGGATTCTGCGGTGGTAAGAGGTTGACCCTCCTCACCTAAGACTCGCATCAGCTTAGCTTTCAGCTCGTCATAAGTCTTATAGCTTTTCGGATCGAGGAAATCCTGTAGGCCATACAACTTGTTGTACACGGCTTCGAGTTGATCCTCGTCACCGTTCATTAGTTGGCTTGGGGAAGCGAACTCTGATTTATCGTAGTTTGGGTAACCCTCAAACATACGAATCTTTAGTTTGAAATCCGCACCTTCCCAGAAGTCAAATGGGTTAATTGGATCCTCGTCTTGGAACTGAGGCTGCATGACATCCATGATCTTATCAAAGATCTTCTTGCCAAACTTATAGAGGAATACTTTCCCCTCGTTCTCTGGATTAGCAGGATCGCTAACCACAAGAACATTGGCAACATGATGTAGACGACGTTTACGATCGCGAGCGATCGCTTTGTCTTCGTCACGTCCAGAGTTCCACAACTGTGAGTTCAATTCGGATACTGGATCCTGCTGACCAATAGAGGTCAACGAGTTCTCAATATACCATAGACCTGTCGGTCCCTTGAACCCATGATCCCAATAACGAACCCAGGGGAGATCCTCGCCCTCTGGTGCTGGTAGGAAACGGATTACTGCATAACCATTCCCAGACTTATCTCGAGTTGGCTTCCAGAAACGATCGTCCACATAGGACTTCTTTTCTCCGGATCCACCTGCAGCTTCTGCTGCTTGGACCAATTTTGAGATATCTGCGCGGTTACGCTTGAGGTTTGCAAAAGACATATATTTCTCCTAGTATGTTTTAGTATTGCTGGATTATCCACTGAATATAGTATTATTATACCATAAACTCATCATAATGTAAATACCTTTAGCACAACTTTTTTCATTTTTTCCAAATTAGGATTTACGAAAAAACCGTACTTCCGGATCTTGCGTGAAACATCGGGCCATACGATAGTCTCACTAATTAATCGATCTGCCTGTCTCATAAAGCCTGTTAGCTTATCGAGAACGACCACAGTTTCTATGCAGATCGATCCACTAAGGTATTCCGATATGATCAACGGATGCTGACCATTCTCGGACACCAGTAGTTCGTCAAAGGAGTTTACCTTATCTGAAAGATTATTTATATCCTTCTCAAAGGTATAGGTCAGAGACTGATTACGCTTCTGCCACTCCTCGTAATTCTTGTCGTCGCTCATCATATCACCAACCCACTTTGAGTCTGATACGAACTGCGACGCGTAAAAAGAAATTAATTCGTTTGGATCGTTAAACCTACGTGCCAGTTTTGCAAAGAAGTACTTATCCTTTCGTTTCCAAAACGACTGAGGTTTCGCTGACGTCTTATAGTTATACCGAGGAGCTTCATACTTATCGTCCTCAAAGTGTAACTTCATAGCCATGTAGTATCTGAATGCGTCAAACGGTTCCATACGAATCATCATATTGGTAATTGATTTCCATTGCTTTTCATTAGCCTGAGTGAGATCGCTTCTGCCTCGATCTTGTCCTTAAGGATTGGACCAATAAGATTATTGATCTCTCCTGGATCCAGTTCTCTGTCCGTACATACATCGATGACTGCGTCCATATAGGTCATATTCTTTTCTTCGACTTTTGCCTCAACGAGTTTACTGAATCGTTTCTTTGTTAATATTTGTTCTAGTGACAAGTTATTCCTCCCATCTGTAGAATATATGGTCGTCAACTCTCATGATACGCCGAAGACTAGATGCCCAATATGGTTCAACGTTCTTTGCATGATAGTGAGTTGCGCCATTTGTTAAATCCTCATATGTACCATACAAGGAAACGGCCTCTGTGGCTCTGTCCTGTGCAATATCCCACAGCTCATCATTCTTTGGGGCATCAGAGAGCCCATCGCAATACCAACTAAACTGACATTTGTGCCGTTTAGGGAATCCAGTTGAATCAGTAGGACCCTGTTTGATAACTTCACACGCCGTATCTGGGTAACGTTCGTCTACGATACGATTGAGAACAACGTGTGTTACTGCGATCTGTCCGAGGTGTGATTGATTACGAGCCTCAAAGTAAATGTTCTTTGCTATACACTCCATGTCAGGAGCAGTTAGACCTAGGGTTGCTGTCACAACCATTTCAGCTATCACGTGTTTCATTTATCTCGCTTTCAGTTCTAACCATCTCGTCCTTGACCATTAACTTCTGGATCTTAAGAGACTTAATGAATTTCTCAGGAGCACGCTCTGCCTCAAGCGCTAGTATCCTGTCGTTAAGATCCTTATGTTTACGCTGTAAGGATTCCAGCCTTGCTTCCATACTCATGAATCCATCACCCTAAGTAAAAGTGTTTCAGCATTGATACGACCGTTTGGTTTGGTCGTTTTTGTAGTAAGTTTACCCCAAGCATTATCGATTTGCTTAGCCGTCTTACTCAGAATAAAAGGTAGGAAGTCGTCTGGTGTTCGCAGACGGACTGACCTACTAAGACCCTCATCAAATTTCTGTAGGGTAGTACCCTTTACCTCGAAGCCCGTTGTTGAGTAGCATACGTACTCAGTCAGTGTGCGAGTCTTTTGATTAAATGTATAGAGTCGCATGGCTCCAGGAACCGTGAGCGGATTGATGGAGAGTAACTTGTATTCTCGAGATTCCTTACAGAACTTGAGATATTTGATTTGTGAATCGTTGGACCGTTGTCTTGGTGTACGAGTCTTACGAGTAGCCTTTGCACGAGCCTTGAGTTTATCAAGATCGGCTAGCATATCATCACACGCTTTGAGACGACGCTTCAGTTCAGGTCGAGTCAGATGGCTGTAACCCTCAACGGCTTGTTCGCATTTCTTGTGGTATGCATCGTAGTAATCAAGATGCCATCCATCGATGACCTTACGAACGATATCAACTGCTGGACCCTTTAGGTCATACTTAAGGAACAAGGTATAAAGGTCAATGGTGGTTTTCTTACCATCCATCCATTCGTCCTCTAGAACATCAACGTCCTCCATGACAGTATTGTATACCTTCTCACGAAGTAGCTCTTGAGGAGTCTTACGGACCACAACAGGTTTGTCTTCTTCAGCTTTTTTCTCGATGATAACATTTCTGCCATTCTCGATTGCTTCAGAGATACGGTTGGTCAACCAGTCACGAGCCTCATGAAAGGTATTTCCAGTGCCAGGAAGTGAGATCCAATATGCAGATTCTGCCTTGTTCTGATAAGGCGCACCCATAGTCTCCATACGAGCAACGATGCCAAACGTAGCGGTTTGTTGCAAACGACTAGAATTCTTAGCCGCCTGAATATCATCCTTGCTGTACTTGTTGGATTTCATCCATTCCCATACGAATGGTACTAGATCCTTATGCTTATAGTTGTCATAGTACCATGCACGGATGTACTGACGATGGCGATGAACAGCCTTACCATCGTTTAGATCAATCTCATTCCAATTCGGCTCAGCGAGTTTACCGCCTCGACGAATAATTGGAGCAGCACGTGGCTTTTTACGTTTACCAGTTTTAAGTAGATTTTTGCCAGCCATTATTGTGCACCTCCTGCCATGTAATACATCTTGACGCCTTGATCCCAAAGATCGTGAGCGGCGTCATCAGTATCGAAACCATACTCGCTTGCGAAATCAACTGACGATGAAGCCATAACGGAACCATCAAAACCTTGTTCTTGAAGATAATAACAAATGGTCTTAGCTGTTGCTGCTTCGGCCACCATGTAGTTTCCGTTGAACATTTGAATAGATCCGTTGTCGGCTGAGATAAAGTCAATCATAATAAGGTTCCTTTCCTTCCATTTGATACTACTATTCTACCATAGTTTCGTATGGATGTAAATAGGAAAATGAACTTTTTTTCACAAATATGCATTTTTTTTAGTCGGAGTAGAACTCACGTACGTTCTCGACTCGGAACGATCTCCAACCATCAGCATTGACGTCGAATACTTTGACGGTGTTAATGGTTTTCATTACGCCTTCGTCTTCTTCATCAATCAAAGATTTTGGTTGATGATGTCCTGGGATCTCGTCCTGTTTCAAAGTACAGGTCATATCCCTCATCTCACCGTTAAGTTTCTCAAAGACCACTCGGCAAGTGCCAACACGTAGTCGTGCGATCATACCGTCTCGGTCAAGTCCTTCAATTAATACCATTTAGCAACTCCTTAATAGGTTTAATGAACGGTTCGCGGTCACCGTCATAATTTCCGTTATTCGCTTCTAGCCACGCTTTGCGATCTAAAGCATCAAGGGACATAAGTCTTTCCTCAAGATTATCGGCTACCGCACGAAGCGTTCTTACGAGATTAAAGTACTCGTTAAGATCTTCAATTTCATTGTAAGGAATACACAGTTGAGATGGGATCGTAGCATACTCAATTTGCTGAGTCATGATCTGTTCCCAACTAATTAACTTTTCGATGGATGGTTCACAGTTGTCTGCAAAATAAAGAGACATGTTGACACCCTTATCATCTAGATCTGCGTATAGATCCACTTCCATATTAACTGTTGCCATGCTGTTACCTCCGCATTTTGGCTAGTTCTTCGGCTTGCTTTGTGCCACGCATGACGGGCACGAGATTTGATTTATGCATTGTTCCGATGCCAACGATAAGGTCACCGGTGTACACTGGGTTTTCTTTCTTTCGACACGATCCAGGAATTGTGTCCGACGTCTGGAGGCTAGGATATTGTTTTGTTGTACGCGAGTACGACTTTTCAGGGACATAAGGCTTAAACTCCGTTTTTAATGGTTTCTTCTTACCTTGAACGTAATCAACATAATCCTGTAGGGTATCGAACTGACATGAGTGCATGTTCTTACGACGCATGTCTTTGTTGTACCTGCGCCACTCAAGTTCAAGTTTCTCAAGGTTAAGCTTTTTACCTTTACGTTTCTTAGTGTTAATGGTGGTCATACCACGAACTAAATGCATAGTCATATGAAATACCTCAACGTAGCATTGGCAAGAATAAAACACAACACAGTGTTTAGAACGATAAGAGACCTATCCTTCCAAATAACTGCTACCCACCACCAAAGACTTGTTCCTATCAAAGATAGAACTATATCAAAGATCTTTGGCATATCCTCAACGGATCGGCAAAGTACGGCAGCTACGATGAAGATCGTAGCCACCCACTTAAGATACCAGTCAAGAGGCTGTGTTAGCTTCAAGTCAAATTTCATTACATATCCCTACTTGCGTCCCAGACCCAAGGAGTTGGATTAGATTTTGGTCCGTACACAACCACGTCTTCTGGACCAACCTCAGTCATCACACGAGGATCGTTGTCCTTGTGAATCATAACAGGTCCACCCCAGACACGGTATGCACGAACATACTCGTCTCCGCGGAAACCAACATAGTGTACAACTCTAACCATCATTCTCTCCTTTATACTATACAGTAGTCAACACTCGGTCCCTCACCAGGATTTTACGGGTTCAGTTGCTAGCACCTACCTACCTGTTACGTTTCTCTGCTCGTACTGCATAGTATGAAAGAGAGATCAGTAGATCCCTCCTGGGATTAGGTACATATCAATCAAGACCATTCCTAAACCCAATGCGATACCTAAAAGTATTTGATTGAATGTCATATCAGTCCCATTCTTTTAGAGTGTTACGGGCAACGCTGCCGTAGTGTGTTTCGGCATAAGACTCAGCGTCGGTCCAATGATTATGGTTATCGTCAAGCTGATTGATCAGTTGATCGATTTTGTCCTCACGAGCTTTACGACGAGGCTTTTCCTCGACGTCAGTCCAACGACGAACATTTTTTGCGCCAAGTTCGAGCTTAAGGCGGAAGGCTGCGCGCTTTTTACGCTTTTCAGCAACTGCCTTGATTAGTTCCAAACGAGCGGCTTTTTGAGTTTCAGTCATCATAATGTATTTCTCCTTCCATTTGATATAACTATTCTAACACAGTTTTGAGTCCGTGTAAAGGACTTTTTTCACATTTATGAAACTTTTTTTAGCAACGATGGTGAAACCTTCCAAGTTACGAAATCAGTCTTTACGACGATAGTTTTTGGATTGATCTTGATAATCTCACCACGTTCAGTATTTCCACGCTTTCCAGAGAACGATACTCGGTCTCCGATTGAAAAGCCTTGTTTGATGTCGCGCTGCATGTTACGACCTGCTGCTTTGAGTTCCGCAACTACTTTGCTGTAGTCAGCTGAGTTCTCGATGTTTGCGAGGATCTTACGAAGTGCGACGATGTCTTTAGCGTTAATCATATTGGTTCTCCTTCCATTTGATAGTACTATTATACTATAGTCTTCTACCAATGTAAAGGACTTTTTTCACAAAAATGCATTTTTTTTCATTTTTTTTCGTAGAAAAAACCTAATAAAATCAATGGCTTAGAGGTGATCACCCGTAACCTATTGATTTTATTAGGTTTTTATTTTCATATTTTTTTGTAGTATTTCTCATACAAATGTCGCAGTTTGCTCTGATCTGGGTGGTTATGGATCCACTGTCCCGTCGATGGGTCAAAATGCTTTTTGAAGAAGGTATCCATTTTACGATTGCCGGTTTTGACGGAAAGATCTACCTTTTTACATAATTGGTCGAAATCGCCGTCTGACATTATTGAATCGTCGGCCATCTCATACGCGTATGCAGCTACTGATAAACGAATACGCAGTCGAATCTCACGTTCGACCCTATTACCCCACTCCGATATCATGGCAACTGAATGTACGACGAAACTACGTATTTTGCCTCCGAGACAGGAGTAACCCCACGATGAGGATACATAAAGTTAGGAGGAAAACATGCAACATCCCCACCTTTAGCAGGAACTTTGATCTCTACGCCATTTAGGTCGAACTCAGTTTCGCCACCCTCTACGACGTCGTTTAGATACCAGAACATAACGAGTAGTCGTTTACCCTTCTCTGCGGTATCTGCGTCGATGTGCCAATCAAACTTACCAACACCTGGTTCGTATCGTTTAATCCTTGGCGCCTCAAAGGCCAACTTATCTGGCCAAAAGGCATTAGTCCGTTTCTTATACGCTTTGGATATGGCAAGCATAGCCTGAGTCATTGGCTGACGGTATATCTCAAAGGACGGAGAAGACAGTATGTTGATCTCCTCAAAGTTCATAACATCGTTATCACGTTTAAGCCGCTCAGATGTTTCATCAAAAGTTTTCATCATGCCTTCACGCATGTCCCAAGGTAGAACATTGTTGAATACCATAATATAGTCGGCTAATGTTTTCACCATAATCTTATCTTACCTTCCTCCTGTAACGATAACAGGAATTCTTTCTCTCTTACGTAGTCGTGCATTTCAGTTGTTGCTGGTTTCGGTCTTGAATGATAAAAGGTTTTAGTCTTCTTAAAGTCAAATCCTAATACATCGATCTCTTTACATCCAGCATTGATTGCGTACCAAATTACGAGTGATCCTGTTGATGGTCTACATCCAAGTATTCTTTCGCACTCGTTGTTGAAAGTTATAGGTAAACGCTCAAATCCTTGGTTTGCGAATTTATACCTGCCAGTGCTGCTCGCGTGTATGATCTTACCTTCCCTAGGATACCCTTGCGCTTTGATAAACAATGCAGGAGGGGACATAAAGATCAAATCAGTTTTTACTCCAGAAGATTCAGGCTTTGGAGTTAGCCACCCTAGGTTCATTCTACATACTGTGTCGTGGCCATCAATAAAGTACCCATGCGGTTGGTCGAATAATGATTCCGCGTTACCAACTATTGCGACTCTCTTATTCGTGAAATACGACTTTAACATTATCTAGTATATAGTCCTTATGCAAACCTACACCTTCAGGAGCGTGTATGTAAAAAGTATGATCCGGATGTTCCTCAAAGATTCGTTCCCAGAAACATCTCCAAGGATCGGCTATATCAATCCTGACTCTGTCATCAGCTGATGGTCTCATGATCGCATCAGTGTTTGACTTAAGGGCATTTCCCCAGAACGTATCGCTACCCCAGATGTGTAGATCAGTAATGTCCTCGTTATCCAAAGCATACACCGCTGCGTGTTGTCCTGAGTTAAGAGCATACTTTGGATGAAGATCCTTGAACTTAGTAAGCGGCATAATGTCCTTAAGAATGATTGCTCCACGGGTATTCATATCGTCCCATCCCTTCTTATCAATAATGAACTTTTCAGAACGATCCGATATAACCATAGGTACGCCAACCTTATATCCCTCGTAGAACTTACGCATTGGTCTAATGTCAACCATGACGGTATAGTCAGGGCGAAGGTTTTCTTCATCAGAAAAGTTACATCCAATAAAGATATCCGTCTCTGGCCATTCGTCCCTCTTAAACAAAGAGATGGATGGTCCGTTACCCAATACGTGCGCCGTCATCAAATATCCTCTTTGTTATTTTCTTTTTGCTGTAATATGTTACCTCAGCATAGTTTGGAAAAGACATAAACATATCGTCCCACCAAGAGATAGACCGATTGGTTACTGAGTGTGGGTCTCTACTGTCAAGAGGAATCGTTACGAATAACGATCCACCCCTGCGGAAGAGTTCAATCATATCATGCTCAAGAAATTGCTCACCGATGTAGTTAAATACGTCGATAGCAATGATGCCTTCGTATATAGCCATTGGCAGTTTACCGTGGCTAACGCTCCCAATATCATATAGATCAATATCCTCACGAGGAACTCCTATTAGTTTATCAAATTTTTCTTTGTACTGTAGACCTTTACCACAGCCGTAGTCAAGTAGTGTGGTTATGTTCCTACGCTTTACCCATCCATTGATTTCTTTATAGTGCTTAATACAATTGGTACCATCATGAATGTTTTTACGCCAAAACTTAACTCGTTCTCTTTGGATGTTTTTGTCTGTCATGTGCAATTTGTAAGGCTAAAGATTGAATGTCGTCTATAAGAAGTTCTATCGAGTTATCGTCTCTCGACTCCTTAGGCTTTTCATATTTCTCACGCCTTAACAGAACAGCCTTGGCGTACATAACGTCTATGACGTCACAGAACTCGCTAATTTTATGTTGCATTCCCATACCTCAAGTAAGTGAATTAAAGTGGGCCCGTTTGGTAACAAGGTGGAACCCATACCCCGCTGAGTTATGCCGCTAACGCGAACTCAGGTGCTGCATTATCGTTTGCAGTTGTTGTTTTGCGACTATTACGCGTTCGCCTCCGGAGATCTCCACTCACCTATGCCGCCTGTCGATCCTAGTTCGCCCCCATCATAAGCACACTAAAGTCCAAGATATTTAATTCTTTTCTTTTCTTGTTTTTCAACAAAATTCCGATACCACTTAAATCTTAAAAAGAACTTTTCTATCATAGAGCCCTCAGTGTGTTTATGGTGGAGGCGGCGGGTACCGCCCCCGCGTCCAGTACGTCGTCAGATTGCTTCAACAATCTCAATCCTTATTTATAACTACTATTATATCAAAAAAACAGGCATCTGTAAATAGCTTTTTTATAAATAACAGTATAGGCGCGAATTGAGTCTTAAAGCATAATCATTCAATATCATATTATTAATAAGCTATCATCATAAGGAAATAATATGATAGATCCAATCACAGCTTTAGGCGCAGCATCTGCTGCATTCAATGCTGTTAAGTCTGCAGTATCTGCAGGGCGTGACATCGAGGATATGGCCGGTGCACTTGGTAAATGGATGGGTGCCGTTTCTGATATCAAAAAAGCAGAAGAAATCAATAAAAAGCCACCATTGTTCAAAAAGTTATTCCAGGCTGGTTCAGTCGAGGAAGAAGCAATGCAAATCTTTATGGCCAAAAAGAAGGCCGAGGATATGCGTGAGGAGTTGCGTCAAATTATCATACACACTCGTGGCCTTAGTGCATGGGATGAGTTGGTACGTACTGAGGTAAACATTCGTAAGCAAAGGCAAGAAACGATCTATGCTCAAAAAGAAAGACAGCAGCAGTTCTTTGAGTGGATCGCTTTAGGACTTTTAGGTATAGTTGTTGTAGGAGCGATAGGTGGACTGTTATATCTAGGTTACCTTAGAAAGACTGGGCAGTTGTGATGACAACGGTGTTTATGCTGGTGTTGACCATTGGTGGATCAACACCTCCAGAGTACAGACAACCTATGCATTTTTATTCTATAGATAGATGTAATTGGTTTGCTTCAAGGTTAACAAGAAGATACGCTAATAGTAGGTATTACTATTGGCACAATGTTCCTGAAGAAAAAAGAGCTTTGGCGTATTGCATACCAAAGCAGATAGTCATAGGATCAGGCAATCCTCCAGTCATATACGAATAGCTCGTATCTTAAGAAACCACAAAATCAACATAATGACCAGTTTGCCTATCAAGTTTCTGATAGGCGTCAATCACTCGTTCATATTTTTCATCAATGTTTAGAGCTACTGCAGTACGTGTTGATGGTTCCACTACACGTAAAGGCTCCTTCTTCTGAGGAGGTCTTACGTTCTCTGAGTTCGGGAACGTGTTTGGATTGAAAGGCATATTTTTAGAATTGCCTTCCACTGACTTATCGCCTTCATTCATTGGCATAGCACTGTTGCCTTGAAGCATTTGCTGCTGCTGATGAATGTTGGTTATCATATAGGCTTTCCTAGCTGAGACATAAAATCAGCGAATCCTACACCATTTGATACAAGACACGCTTTACTCAAAGCTTTATTTACAACAATAATGGTCCAAGATTGCTTTTCCTGATTTACCCACAATGATTGAAAGATATCTGGCGTAATCTCTCCCATCCATATTAGTGTTTCGTTATGCTTGTCCTTGACAATACTAAGTACTTTATCCACATCATCACACGTCAAAGTATTTTGCATAAAGAATGGTTCGGCGTAAGCTTTACTCGCAAACGATAGGGTCAGGCATAATACTAATACCTTACATAAGTTCGAAATGTGGTCCATCAATGAAAGGCCTCCGCCCCTGTGAACGACGAAGATCGATGTATGCGTTCATTGCGTCTTCGGCGGTACCTTCATATGTACGGATATCTCCTTCTGACCAAGCTGCTCCCCACTTGACAGCAACATCAAGTTCACTGGCTGCTTGCTTAAACGCATCGCAGATATCATCATAGACGTTAATCTCCCAGACAACATCTGGGCCGTCATATGCTACTACATCGACTGCGTGTGAGTATCCGCTGTCCTGAACAAGATGTTTTGATTTCATGGTTTGTGAACGTCCGCTCGCTACGAGTCGTTCTTGTTCCTCGACGGAACGTACACCATAGGTTACACCGAAGTCAACCTTGGTTAGTTCAATTGCACGCTCAACGACTGCAACCATATCAGGATGTACTCCTTCAAGTTTTCCGCGTGAGCGATTAGATAGTTTGAATGCCATTATATTAGTTCCCTTTTGGTTCCACCCATCGGCAAGATGGATATTGGTTTACGATTAAAATCCCGCTTAACATAGCAGGAAGTAGTTTCAGTCTCAACGTGGATAGGTTTGAATCCATGGAAGTGCATAGGAATTAGATCTGCATCATCAAGTATATTTTTAGCAGTATCATATATGTCAGTATTATCCAGGATGATCATTCCACCATCGTTCAGATGCTCAATAGCATGTGATGCACAATCCGCCCTGTGTTCTCCATCGACCACAATAACATCGTACATTCCGCTACATGCATTAATATATTTATTCTTATCAGTTTCTAGGGTAAGCTTTGCGTTAGGCAACGAACTACTAATACTTTTGAACCATTCCTCGTTATGCTCAACTCCACTGACTACACTTTTTGCGGTCTCATTCCACCAAACTGTGCTAAAACCTGCACCAAACTCAAACACTGATGCGTCCGACCAATCGATTGATCTTAGGTACTCGTAACAAGGATAAGTGTACATAGGAATGACTCTTCCTTCCTCAGTACATGGTACGTTACCTCGAGATGACTTTAAGAAACCATATTCGGTTCTTAACTTATTAACCAAAAATGACAAGTGTAGTTCTTCTATGGGAAGAACGGTTCCATTCACATTAACGCCCATTGTTACTCCATGATTTTACGAAGACGGTCCTCAAACTCCTCAACCTTTGCGGTCCTGTTTGGCCAATAGATGTAGTCCTTTTCAGGGTTGGCCTTAAGGTTACTCAACAAAGGGAGGATTGAGTTATAAAGTTTGTTTAGTTTATCTTCAGTATCGTTAGCTTTGTCTGCTGTCTTTTGGACAGCCTCAAGCTCATGTTCATCTACAGCAGTAAAACCAAAGTCAAATATATCATCAGTAGCCATAAGTTTGTTCTCTCTTCTTAAGATACTTCTGCCACCTTTTGATGGCTCGCTTTTTATTTATTTGCCTTTGCTCTGCAGGTTTTGTGTAATATTGTCTGCGCTTACACTCCTGGATTATTCCAGCTCGCTTTACCTTGTTCTTGAAAACCCTCAAGGCCTGGTTTACATCACCATCCCTAACTATTACTTGTAGTCCCTTGGATGGCTTTTCAAAATTACGTCTTGGACGTCTTTCATTTCTTCGATACATATCGCTCCTTCTAGTTGGCGCGCCTGATATGATTCGAACATATGACCTTCGGTTTCGTAGACCGACGCTCTATCCAGCTGAGCTACAGGCGCTAGTTAATAAATTGGTCTCGGTGGAAGGATTTGAACCTCCGACATCTACGTCCCAAACGTAGCGGTCTACCAGACTGACCTACACCGAGTTAAGTTAAGTCCAATTGAAATTAATAACACAACGAAACTTTTTATTCGTATGGGTTGTTCCAGCATGTGTTATTCGGCCATCAAATATTACTAACCGATTCTCAATTGACTCAATTTCTTCGTTAGCCTCAAAGACTGTTTTACCATCGTTGTTGTTTAGGTAAAAGATAGCGGTTTTGTAAGGCATATCATTGCCCCAGTCGTTATGCATATCAAATGCGTGTATCTTACTTGTTGGCATCGTAAGATTAGCCTTTACCCTAAGATACTTATTTGGCATAAAGAAATCGTTGAATGGTTTAAGCAGATGAGTATGTTCACTTTCGGCTTTGCCATTATAATAAAAACTATGACTCATCTGTTGGTTCCAAGTCTCGCTGTGACCAAGTGTTGTAGTCTTGGTTGGTGAGTAGAACCAAGGTAGTTGCATAACTCCACCCGCAAATTTAATGAAGGTATCCTTATCCAAAAAATTATCAATTATGTCCATCGTAGTCTTTCAAGTATGAATGGAACTCGTCCTTTGAGATAATATAAAAGTAAGACTGAGTCCAATCGGTTTCCTGCGTTATTTTTGTTATCCTATGGCTACCGTCAACCATCCTATATCTTTTTCCAAAAGGATTAGTTACACCGTCAGCAATTATTCCTGGGCAATGTATGTCAGCTCGTTTGTATCGTAGGCCGTATCCTCCATGTATTTTCATATCGGGATCGTCCATGCACTTCCATGCGATATCAATATGCGGGACCAATACTGGTTCTCTTGAGTTGATCAATGGAAGGAGATCCTCAAGATCAATGTATTGGTCCCGCTCACTAACGGACCACTTAGTTCTACAACTATGAGTTCCCGTTAACATTGTAAAAAGTATATAAGCATGTAAGTTCCTCACCAACGCCAATGTCTCTTGTGGCTGTAATAAAGTATCTGCTGTCTCGACGAACCTTCTCAATGTTTGGTTCAGTCGAATGGTTATAAAAGGCACCGAGTGGCGTTCGGCAAAGTTGTTCACCCCAGTAGAAATGAGACATTCCGATCTCAGTGCCCTTTTTTATTTCTTCAATAGCAAACAATCCTAGACCCTCAATATCTGAGTTACGAATAGTTACGCAGCTAGGAAGAGGTCTATACATTAGAAATACTTCTCAAGCATTGATAGTTGATCATCGTATACTGCGATTTCAGTAAGTTCTTTTTCTATTGAATCGACTACATCTGGATGTTCAGCAACACCTTGTGCTCTCTCAAGATAGATTTCAACGTTAGCCACGTGTTTTTGGATGTGGCCATGCGCGTGTGCCTTCAAGGCTTTTACTAATTTCTCTCTCATTTTTATTCCTTTAATCTAGAGTTCGATTGATTTTAACACGAGCGGTTTGACCTACCTCGTATTGTCTTTTACTGTAAAACTTTAAGGTTTCTTCACCTAAGCTAACAGTGACTGTGTTCGATACAAATACGTCCTTGATTGATGTTTCGTACTGAACACTACACTGCTCAACATTTTGGTAACCGATAATCTTTTGATTGCCTTTACCGCCAATGATAGCTCCGGTTAGTGCTCCTACTCCAGTGGCAACTTCCTTGCCAGATCCTTTCCCAACTTGGTTACCAAGGATACCTCCGATGATACCACCAAGGATGGCACCGTCTTGGTTCATGTTTCCTTGACCATAGATTGGTACTTGGTTTACCTCACAAGCACGATACGGCGTTTGGACTCGCTGCTGTGTATAGGTAGGGTCTACGTCTACGACCGTACCTGTGAGGTAAACTGTATCAGCATATGCAGGTGCACAGCCAAAAACGAATGCGGCCACAAGGCCTGACTTAATTAGTGATGTGTTCATAAATATGTTTCCACTTCCAGTATCTTGGGATCTCTCCCTCATAGTTAGCGTTATGATCGTGAGCAACTAGGATTGAGTCAAGACCATGAAGAAGCCCTTCCTCAGCGTTTTCGACTTTATCCTCTACCCAGTAACACTCGGTATCAGCATACTTACGTAATGCCTTTTCCTTGTCTGCTCCGCAATCCAAACAGATTACTTCGTCAAAGACAGTTTCACCAAAGAGCATTTCTAGGTTACGCTTACGAAGCTTACCTGCATACTTGTCTAGGCTTAGACTCGTAATGCAGTGGAACACAAACCCGTGTTCCTTATGCAGCTTCTTGATGTAGTATACCGCATCTCTTAGAGGAGGTAAGAAACCAATCGCAGCAGATTCGTTAAAGTCACGAACCAGTGATTTGGTAACATGTCTTGGTATACCATACCTTTTTGCTACATCGTAATGATGTTCATCGGTAAGCTCGTAACCACGAGCCTCCATCCAACAGTCGAAGGAGTAGGCCCAATCGACCAAGACTCCATCACAATCAACTAAAATTAATTTATCTTTTTTATACATATTCATAATATCCCCGTCCAACGAACGCGTTCCATGCAATTATCCTCGAAGATGTTTCCACGAGTGAAGTTAGTTGCAGGACCGTTCCAACCAGCAGACATAAGTAAGTCTCCGGTCTTAAAACCTTTCTTTGAGTTGTCTTTACGACAGATGAAACCAGCGCAAGATCGGCTCTGGTTGTAACCGCAGATTTGTACGATACGATCGTAGTTGCGGCCTGACTCAATTACGTAAGTTGGTAACGGCATATCTTTACCGCTTGACCACCGAGAGTAGTCCTTGACCATGTAATCTAGCACATTTTGTACGCATTTTCGTAGTTCATAATATATTCTCCTTCCATTTGATAGTACTATTATACACTATATCGAAGGAGATGTAAATAGCAAATATGAAAAAAATTCATTTTTTTTCATTTTTTTTCACATTTTTTTTACTGCTTTACCTATTAATACCCTGGTGCGTCGTAGTCGCGTTCTTTCTTAAATACATAAAATCCGTCAGATCCATAAGATGGGCAAATCATGAGGCGTTCAGGAACTCCAAAATCGTCAGTATTACCTAATGCCCCACAGATAAAAAACCTACCTGACTTCTCAGGTGTTTCATGCATTAACTTATTGTGCAGTTTTTCGTATAGCTTGTTTGCACGTTCAAGCTTATCGACTTTATCCTCTAACTCTTTGATGTAGTCAATTACAACGCCCTTTTCACAAAGAGTCTCACAACAAATTCCAATCTGTTGATGAGCCCTAACGGCCAAAGATTTTTCTCTTCTTGTACTCATCAATGGTCTCCAATAATTTAGCGTCCCAGTTGTCCCTATGTTCGATAAAGACCTGAGAGTCCTCGTTGTCAACGGATATGATTGTCACTAGTTGAGTGATTGGCATACCAGTTCTTTCTTCCCACATAATGGCATATGCGGACTCCTGAATGAAGTAGTTCTCAATCCAAGATTTCTTTTTAGTTTTACGAGATGTCTTAAAATCGATGATGGATGGTTTACCATCGAACTCTGCCACGCAATCCACTCTGCCAGCGATCTTAAGGTAATCAGAGTAGAGTGGACACTCCTGAGCATAGATCGTTCCGACTCTTTCGTCTAGGATCTGTTTAACGTCCATGAAGTCGGATATAATGTTTGGCATATACCCTTCCTTGAACTGTGGATCATTATCAAGATACTTCTCAATGATCTCATGTACAGCAGTACCTCGAGTTGCCGCTCGGTGCGATATCTTATTCGCTTCCTCTGCGCCAACTCTGGCTCTCCACTTTTGAATTGCTTCCTCTGATAGGATTGACAATACCGTCGTTACTGACGGATACTGCTTACCTGTTGGCGTTTGATACTTACGCCCGCTGGAAGTTGTTTTCGCTTCTAGGTCTTCGTATCCTAGGTCTATTTGTTCGTGTATAAACATTGGTCTCTTCATCATCTATAAATTTCTTTGCTACGAAAGCGTTTTTGGACATTCTTTTGTGTTTGTTTGCATTCTTATTACGAGGATCAAATCTCTTGAACTTCGCCATGATACTTACTCTCTTATTTTCAGCATTTCCTTGGTCATAATGTAGTCCCGAACAAAGTCAGAACGTACAATATCTTCCCAGCCAAATTCAAATACGGAAAAGTTCCGTAGTTGTTCGACTATACTCAAAAACTTTAGTATACCATTCTTATCACCTTCTTTGTTAAAGTCAGATTGATAGTAATCTCCGCACATGATAAATTTACAGTTGCGGCCAACACGAGTTATCACTGAGTCCAACTCATGAAAGGTTAGGTTTTGCATCTCATCAACAATGATGATTGCGTCGTTGATCGTAAGACCACGAATAAAAGAGGTAGAGATAAACCCTACGGTTCCCGCCGACTTGAGGCGAGTCCATGCATCAGGTTCATTAAATAGTTCAGAACAGATCGAGCGGTATGGACCAGTGTACGCGTCCTTCTTTTCTTCCTCGTCTCCAGGAAGAAACCCGATGTCTCTGGTTGGTACAATCGATCTAACGATGACGACCTTGTCCTGTGGGCAATCTCTGTCAAGTGCATCTTCAAGAGCCAAGGACATCGCCAAGAATGTTTTACCAGTTCCTGCAGATCCTGCAAGGACGAGACTGTTTCCTGCTTCATACTCATTCATTACATCCTGCTGAGTTTTAGTTAAAGCCTCGAACTCAACCATATCGTCAAGTCTTAACTTAAGTGAACCTGTGGATTTTTTCACTGGTTAATAATCCTTAATGTTATTTACTTTATATGTATCTTTGATCTTTGACATGGTTTCTCTGAAGCCATCATCAACCTTAAGATTAGTACCACGCTCGCCTATTATTCTTGGGGCGGTGATCACTGATTGAAAATGCGGGTTCTTCTTAAGAATCTCCTGAAGGTTATCCCATGATGTTAGGATCTCAAACTCTGAGTCGTCGTCAGTGTTTCTTAGTCGATATGTAGGCATCTACGTCTTTCCTCAATTGATCTGCTCGTTTTCGCAAGTCAGAGACAATAGCGTCTTGACTCCATCCTTTATATGGATAAGCAGTATTATTATCTATACGCAGCTTTTCATCCTCCTCACGGCTACGACGCTTCATGTAGTCATAATAACCTTCACGCTGTGTCATGCTGCGAACCACTCTGGTACATCACGTTTAGTCCAAGCCATTTTGAACCTAGACTGCTTTGTCTTGTAGTACATACGGTAGGACTTGACTGGATCCTCAGGGAACATGCACTCAGGATTGGATTTCATTGCCAACTTGAAAGGAGTACGCTCAACATTAGGAATATGGAACGGAGGTGCCATCAGTACTTTACGCAACTTAGTGTCAGTCATATGTACTTTACCATAACGATGCGTGAACTCGTCGCAAAGGGCGATGAAATGTTTGTAGTGCCATATATAGTTGTATAGACTTTCACGAGTCCAGACGGTACAAGGATGGTTAAAATGAACTGCCTTGTACAGTTGCTGCTCACGAAGGTCAGTTAACTTATATCGTTTGACCCTACGATTGTTCTTGCTTAGCTCGTAGTACATAGTACCATCAAGCATGCGATGAGTTGTTGACAGCATTTGAGCTGACTCAATAACCATCTTATTGATATGCTTGTCACACTGCTCTCGTGCAGCTATGACAGGATCCTCATTTAGTATGAATAAGTTCATTCATCACTCCTGCATCATATAGTACAACATCTGGATTATTCCACCTAGCAGCTTCTTTATCAGCTTCTTCTTTGGACCAAAAGATCCTTACATGGTCAGTTGAGTTCCAACTGCCACCAGTGCCTCTGACGTATTGCCAGTCGCCTTCATCGATTTCGATCATAACCGCGTATGATGGAAACAGTTCAAGTTGCCTCATGTGTTACCCTCCTCTGTGGCATTAAGTTATAACTATTATACCACAAAAGGAGGGTAATGTAAATAGTTATTTTATGCCGCTAGTAGCTCCCGTTCTATATCGTCGATTCGGCTATTCAAGTACTCATATTTAAGTTTCAGTTTATGTAGAATATGATAATTGCCACATTTCTCCATTCTATACATATAATGTTTAAGCTCTTTAGAGTCCCGCTTCAATCTTTCTATTTGAGATCCATACATATCGTCATCTCTCCGTTTGTTAGTGATTGTTCGTTGCCGAGATATAGTTAGGTTCCTCCGTTGTGGTTTATCTAAAAAGTGAAAAAGCCCTAGGACCGTGAGACGATCTTAGAGCTTTTGGATGAATGATAAAGATTTCTTACCATAATGGTATTTATATTTTTACATCATTTAACAATTAGGCCAGGAAAAGCCTCTGCGACTAATTTTTTGGTGATACCCTTATAGGCACCAGCGAGATCCTTTTCCTTCATTTTAATGACGAGCTCTGCATCGTTTGGATGTATAGCCTCAAGTACCTTGACGAACATCATCTCTACCTTTACTGCCGCAAGCTTCTCACCTGGGCCACCCTTAACAAAGTAACGAAACTTTTTGGTCTGTTTGTTAAGACTAGAAGGAGGTCTTTGTTCATCGGCCGCCGAGTATGGTGGCGAACCTTTAGGAAGAATGAACTCAACTTCATCATCATAAGCACCCTTCAAAACATCCCTAAGAGCAAGGGTATTGTACTTACGAAGTACCTCAACCTTGTCAACGCGGGTAGGTGCTTCGCCCGCTTTTGTTAGGATTTCATGGACGGTTTGTCCAGTCAATTTATTCACTGCCATATTAGTAAAACTCCTCAACGCATTCTATTAGCATTTTGCAACGTTTCTTTATAAGATAGTTTAGGACATTCCTTTTGATACCAACAGGATCTTCCTCAAACGTATTTATAATTGCTTCTTTTAAGTGGCTTGGTGTGCAGGACAGATCGATTAGGTTCTTATTGCGAACATAGTTACGATAAGTATTCTCGTCCATAAAGGATTCAAGATCTTCTGCATTTTTAAGCCATTCATCAATCTTTTTCTTAGTCACTGGCGACTGACGTATACCATCAACAAAGGTATTATCAGGGCTGAGGGTATTAGGTACCCCATCTCCTGAGTCTCCTTTGAGGATATGCTCAAAGAGGTACTGACGTGGATTCTTTTCCACCACTGCCTTCTTCTGCATTGGACTAAACTGTTTAACGTTGCTGAACTTATGTAGTTGAACGAAATCTTTATCGGAAGAAACAATCATCATTGGTTCGTTTTTACCAAACTCTTGAGTCTCATAAGCAAGTGCACCAATGATATCGTCAGCTTCACAACCATCAATATGGATAACTTTATAAGGAAAGTTTTGGCGGATCTCATCTCTGACCTGATTGATGATACGAAAGATCTCATCCCAGTCGGCTGAAGATTCGTCACGGTTTTCCCTCCGCTTAAATTTATAGTTAGGAAAGTAGTCACGGCGCCACGTTCTTGCATCACACGCAATAACGACCTGACCGTACTCATCACGAAACTTTTTGTTATACATTCGAATTGAGTTGAGAATCATGTGACGTATAAGGTCCTCATTGATCTCTAGTTTTTGTACCACAACGCCAGCTATGGCGATTCCATTATAATCAATTACTATCATTATCTTCTTGGTTATCCTCTACGAGTTTTTTTAAGGTTTGGTGCATTTCCTCTAATACTTGATGCAAGAAATGCTCGCTACCAGCCTGTCTGGTGATAGCTGCTACCATCAGATTACATATGACGTTTAAGTCATCCTTCATATCATCTACGTCATAGCCTTCATCGTCTAGGAATTCAGCTATACCTTCGAATATGTCAAGTGCCAACTCAACCGATTCTTCGGACTTATGTACCACAGGAAAGGGTATTACGTTATCATTCATAGTACTATTATACACCATTTTCCGTAAGATGTAAACCATTAATATGATTTTTTCTTACTCTAACTTGAATCCATGTGTTGTAGTACTCATCGGTCAGCAGCGCATCTCTTACGAATTGCTCCTTGGCCTCTAAATAACCACACTCACCCTTAGTTCTGCAAAGATGCAGTATTTCCCTACGGAAGTTATCCTTACCGTACTTATCAATGTCTGAGTTTAGCTCTTCTGACGATCCATAGTAGCTTTTCCAATCAGACTCTACCTGAGTATGTTTTCGTCGTTTTCTAGATTTAGTGATGGGAAGGATCTTCTTACGCCAAAAGAACTTTTTTCCAATGTACTTGCGACCATTCTTGATATTAGTAATAAGATAAACAAACCCGTAAAGATCTGAATGGTCAGTATTCTCTGGTAGTTCGTACTCAACGCCTTCATAAAGCCAATTCATTTTAAGTCCATATTTTAATCAATATAGACTATTTATTAGTTAATCCTCGTCCCAGTCTCCAAAGTCAGGATCATCTTCAAACTGCAGTTCCTCAAAATCTTCAGTTCCACAGTGAGGACAGTAGTTTAACTCTGCCTCTTCCTCCTCAAACGAAACCTTGAACTTTACCCCACAAGCAAAACATTCCTTGGTTATCATAGAGTGACACCTTGCAAATCTTTTGAGAGTAGATAGGACTGCAGTTCCTTAAGACCGCCAATCAGATGAGTGTCATCAAAGATAAGCGGCATTGATCGTGCCATTGGAAATTTCTCAACAAAGTCTGCTGTAGACATATCGTGAGGAACCTTGATCTCTGTGAAATCAATGTTCTTAAGAGTAAGAGCGGCCTTTGCTCCAACGCAGTGGCCACATCCCTCCATTGAGTATATTGTAATGTTCATAGCGATAATCCCTTAAAAGTATCTTCAGAAACGTCTTGCTTAACCCCACCTGTTACATAAGATGTGATCTCGGTTTCTTGTGGTGCAACCTGAACGTTTCCACCGCCAATCCATTTTTCAGTCCAAGGTAATGGATTGGATTGGCCAGGAGAATACGGACAAGTGTAGCCCAACACCTTCATGCGCTTACAAGCGATCCATTCTATATAATCATACAACAGTTTAGCGTTTAGGCCAATCATAGATCCATCCTTGAACAGATAATCGGCCCATTGCTTTTCTTGTTCGACTGCATCGACGAACATTTGTACTACCGCATCGGACGTTTCTTCTTTGATTTTTTGGAAGTCTGGGTCGTCCTTTGGGAGGGTTTTGAGGATTGTTTGGCTGGCGGCGAGGTGGGTGTTTTCGTCTCTTGCGATGAACTTGATGATTTTGGCGTTACCCTCCATCTTTTTAAGCTCTGCAAAAGCCCACGAACAAGCGAATGAAACATAGAATCGTACTCCTTCTAATACGTTAATTGAGTTCAAAGCCATCCATAATTTCTTCTTAAGCTCATACATATCCACGGTAACCTTTTTACCATTAACGGTATGAGTACCTTCACCAAGTAGTTCCCACCACTTAGATGCTTCAATTGATTCGTCATAATACTTAGAAATATCGGTTGCACAATCAACGATCTCACGAATGTTTAACATTTCGTCAAAGACACGACTGGGATCTGGATAGACATTACGAATAATGTGCGTATAAGAACGGCTATGAATTGTCTCCATAAATGCCCACGCCATAACCAACGGCTCAATCTCTGGAACTGAAGCAACCGGCATGAGCGTTTCGGTTGGTCCACGACCCTGTACGGAATCCAATAGGATCTGCCGTTTAAGGTTTGAGGTAAAGATATGTTTCTCGTGTTCGGTCAAACCGGCAAAATCGTTTTTGTCCTTTGACACGTCGACCTCTTCTGGTCGCCAAAAGAAACCTAATTGTTTATCGGTAATTTTATCCAATGTAGGATATCGCAATTGATCATAGCGAGCTACGTCCACGGGCTCGTCAAAGAACATCATTGACTCGAGGTGAGATTTTTTCTTCTTTTGAAATACTGACATGTGCTTTCCTTATATGACGCAGCTTTCACAGTGCTCATCATCTTGTGCGGCTGACTCAAGTTCGACTGATACTTCTTCCTTGAACTCACCGGATCCATCATAAGTGTTGTTATAATATAGTTGCTTACCACCATACTTGTAAAAAGTAACAATGTCTTTAATCATTTCAGACATAGGAACTTTACCTTCATCAAAGTGCTCAGGATTATAACTCGTGTTTACGGATATTCCCTGATCTATGTACTTTTGTAGTACTGCACAAATCTTAAGGTAACCCTGTGGAGATTTTTGATCCCACAGTAGATCGTACTTGTTTTTAAGATGATGATAGCCAGGAACAACCTGAGCCATTACACCATCCTTTGACTGCTTATAAGATACCAACGCACGAGGTGGTTCAATACCATTCGTAGAGTTAGAGATCTGAGCAGAAGTCTCTGCTGGCATTAAAGCCATCAGAGTTGAGTTACGAATACCAGTGTTCTTTAACTGCTTTCGTAATTCTTTCCAATTCATTCGTTGTTTTGGTTTGACCAATTCGTCAACATCCTTCTTATACGTATCGATAGGAAGAACACCATCGCCATACTTACTACTTGTTATGTATGGAATTGATCCTTGCTCTGCAGCCAAATCAGCGGATGCTTTAATCAGATAGTATGACCAGGCCTCAGCGTATTCGTCCACTGTGACCAGAGCTTCTTCGTTATACGCCAGTCCTCTTTTAGCCAAAAAGTAAGCAAGGTTAATAATACCAACCCCAAGAGGGCGACGATTAAATGTAGAAACTTGAGCAGCCTTGACTGGGTAATGTTGATAATCAAGCAACGCGTCCAGTGCTCTAACGGCAAGAGTACAATATCTCTCAAAATCTTTAGGCTCATTGATAAGTCCCCAGTTGATTGCAGACAGTGTACACAATGAGATCTCACCCTCATCGTCGTTTGCTGAGTTCAGCGGTTTTGTTGGAAGATTGATTTCACAACATAGGTTTGATTGTCTAATAGGCGCAAGTTCAGGTTTGAACGCGCCGTGTTCGTTTGCGTGGTCAACGTTCATCAGGTAGATTCTACCAGTGTCCTTTCTCTCCTTAATAAACTCACTAAAGACTTCAATTGCTGGCATAACCTTTTTACGAATCGATGTCTTACGCTCATACTTTTCGTATAGCTCACGAAACTTATCTTGGTCCGCATAGAACGCTTCATATAGTCCAGGGACTTCGTCTGGAGAAAAGAACGTAATGTTACCACCTGACAGTAGTCTTTCATACATCAGTTTATTGAACTGAAAGGCATAATCCATATGACGAACTCGAGTTTCTTCGGTGCCTTTATTGTTCTTAAGGACTACCAGATCATCAAACTCTAAATGCCAAATTGGGAGATATACAGTTGCTGCACCGCCGCGCACTCCTCCCTGACTACACGACTTGACCGCAGCCTGGAAGTACTTAAGAAACGGGATAAGTCCTGTGTGTACAATTGAGCCATCTGCAATCTTAGATCCGATTGCTCTGATACTGCCTGCGCTAATGCCAATTCCAGCCTTTTTAGAAATGTACCGAACAATTGACGTCGCCGTTGCGTTGATTGAATCCAGGCTATCTCCGCTTTCAATAAGGACACATGACGAGAACTGACGAGTAGGTGTACGCACGCCAGCCATAATTGGAGTCGGTAACGAAATGTAAAATTGTGAGATTGCATCATAAAACTCCTTTACCCATTTCATACGGGTATCTTTTGGATAGTTCATAAACAGCGTGGCCGCAATCATCATGTATAGCATTTGAGGAGTCTCGTAGTATTCTTTGGTTCTACGATCCTGCACAAGATACTTGCCACGGAACTGTTCCATACCAACAAAGGTAAAGCTATCATCACGATCGTGCTTAATGTACGATCCTAATTGATCAATCTCATCACGAGTGTATTCCTCCATGATGGATCCATCATATACGCCACGGGACACGTTCTCAATAATGAGATGAGCCAAGGGCCAAGGTTCGTATTGACCATAGACCTCTTTGCGTAGTTTATAGTTGATTAGTCTTGAGGCAACATACTGATAGTTTGGTGTTTTATCAGATATCAACTCTGCTGCCGATTTGATAAGAAGCTCATGAATATCATAAGCTGGGATTTTATCGTATAACTGGATATTTGCCTTGAGTTCAATCTCGGATATAGACACGCTAGTGATATCTGCAGTTGCCCACTCGAGTACTTTATGGACTTTATCAAGGTCGAACGGCTCAGTTCTGCCGTCCCTTTTAGTAACAAAAATATTATCTGCCATCAAGTGACTCCAATTTTCTAAATGATAAGACTATTATACCACAAAAAGGGTAGGATGTAAACCCTATTGTGCGTCTTTATCTATATTTTTTTCTAAAGAATTTTCATAGTACACGATCACTTCTTTTTGCTGAAGTATGTACCTACGAAGTTCAGCCATGTTCAGAGACATAGCCTCATATCCACGCACGGACATGGCAACGAAAACCAACTGCCCATTTTCGTTAGTGAACCGCTCCTTGAACTCGTCATAGTTCTCAGCGGTGACTACAAAAAAATCAACGTCAGACAACGAAAGACCTTTAGGACGTTCCGCCAATGGGATGTCCTTCTCAATGATTTGAGGTACTGTTACTATCTTCTCTTGAGGAGAGAACAGTGCGCAACCTCCAAGTATGCTAGTCGTTAGTAGCAGACTCGAGATCGTCAAAAAGTTGTTTCGTTGCATCATTAATTCTTCTTTCGATTAGTCCAGGTTTCTTAATCGCTAAACGAGTAAGATCATGTTCCTGAAGTTTATTCAATAGTTCGTCTTGATAAGATTCTGCAGCTTGCAAAGACTCGTTAAGCTGAGCATTCAACTCAGCTTGTCTCTTTGAAGTTTCTTGCATTTGGTCAATGACCGTATCTTTAGCTTCTACTGCAGTTTCTAGTTTAGCTGCGTTTTCGGTTAATAGTTTGATCGTGGCCTGTGTGTCCTTGTAGTAGAAATATCCGCCTACCGCAATGGTAGCTAACACAGATCCCATAATCAAATAAACCTTCAATCCACCAAACATTACGTGTCTCTTTTAAGAACGCTCATAACCTTATTTTGAATTGCTTTAGCCCAAAACGGTTGAGGAAAATTCCAACCAATAAAAGCGCCAACAGCTACCCAGATAAGTACGTCAATCATTCTATTTCTCCTGTTTCTTTTTAGGTCCGTTTGCACGACGGAACAGTTTGTTTATGTCCCATCTTGACCTGCGGTCCATTTTCACGGAGCGACCTGTAGGATTCAGATCAACACCACCGTCCGTACCGACCGCGTTTACGGGTGCATCTTCTGGTACACAATTAGGAACTGTTCTTTTTCCTTTTTTCTTAGTACCAACTTGCTTGTAGCCATCCCAGCAATCATCTACCCAAAAGCTAAAATTTTTCATCGCAGCAAGTCTCCGGAAGATACATATATGTCCTGCTTAGTTTGAACATGCTTAATTTTATATATACTTTCGCCTAAGACAAGACCTGACGGTTTTGTCCCTTCGTCAACCAAAACAGTAGTTCCCCTTCTGGCAATCATTTCACCAGTCAATGGACTAGCAATGTCTTGTGCCAACTTAAACACACCAGGAGATAGCGTGTCATTGGATTGTACGTGCCATGCGTTTTCTTCAGCGAGTAGATCATCAATCTCAATCCCAGCTTCAGCAAAGGCATGAGCCAATTGCTCATCAGACATATTCGTCTGTTCCTTGAGCAAAAACAAAGCTGCAGCATAGGAAGAGATACGGCTCTTACCAAACGGCAACTTTTCTAAAATTCTTTTAATATTAAATACGAGTCTAAAGAATACTGTATAAGAATCCTTTTCTTCACTCGTTGAGGGTTTCTTTAGGTTCTTACCGTTTCCGTCAATCAGCCCTAGCTTATACGCGTCTAATTCTTCCCACGGTGTAACCAGCGTGCGAATGAATCGGTATGTATAGTATACATCTGCTGCTCTAGAAACAATGCCCATTATAGATTCCTTAGTACCTCTATCACTCTATCGTCAAGAGGGATATCGTTGTATTCATTCGGCTTTAAGTAATGAAGAAAGATCAAAAAGGTTTTGATAAGAGGCCAACAATGAGGTTCAAACTTAAAGAACATCATGCGGTTTGCTGCAGGAATACCAAACACATTGTATAGAATAATAATGTGGTTTAGTATTAACCTTTCCTGCAGATCCCCTTTATCAAAATACCGTTTCATCAATCGTTTCAAATACTTGAACCGATTTAAGTCATCGTAAAACTCTTCCTCGGAAGTACACTGCGGATTGTTATAATACTTAGCAGCGAACTCCAAAAAATTGTCATCATTCAATTCATCAAAAGACTTCATAATTGTGTAACCTTAATAATATCATTATACTGATATTTATTAGTTACTTACGAACGTCCTTTAGTCTTTTATCACCTTTACGACCAGCAGCTTGCTTAACCTTTTCAGAACCATCCTGCTTTTTAGTCTCAGGATTATCCTTTACGTCAACGGTATGCTTATCCGCCCAGTCCTTTTCGGCTGCAGCGCGTGGCTCAAGTTTTTCTTGATCCTCAGGCTTTGGCTTCATTTGAGCTGTAGCAGCTTCAGTCATTGCAGCAAATTCTTTTGCGAATCTATTCAATGCAGCCTCAGGAAGATTGTCAATATAGTTGTCAATCTCGTCATCAGTCATCTCAAGGATTGCGTCCCAGTCTACTGATTCTTTCTTAGCCTTTTCTTTGACAGCCTTTGAAATCGCTTTACGACGGTTGTGTAGATATTCATCAGAATCATCAGTGTCACCATCGTTATCCAAATCCTTATCCTTACGATCTGCGAACTTTTTCTTTAGTGCTTTAGGCTGAACTTTGTCCATCCCATCACCATCGTCCGACTTATCGTTGGTGTTATCTTCTTTTTTGACGGCTTCGTCGACTTCCTTTTCGTCGTCGTCATCGTCGTCCTTTTTCATGTGATAGCCTTTATCATCACAATGATCGCATCCTTCGCCTTTACACTTAGGACATTCGACCTTGTCTTCATCATCATTTTCCTTGGCCATTTTCTTTTCGTCAAGCATGCTCAAATACGCTTGAGCGATACTCTTAAGTTCATTGTCTAGCGACATTTGAGTGCTCCTTTAATTTAGTATACCCAGTGCCATCGATATTGCTCCGGCACAAATAGTGATCGCCGCGGCAGCGACCATCCAGAAGAACTTACCTAACGTTTTCAGATCAGCAGAGTTTGCCGATGATGTTAGTTCAAGTTCATGGATCTTTTTAGTGTTCTCATCAACGGATGTTTTAATATCACGTGTATCCTCGATAAGAACAGAAATCTTTTCTTCAGCCCTAGCTATAGAAACAACAGCGTCGGCTAGTTTATCTAGCTTCTCTTCCATCACTATCATTCTTTTTTGATCATGGGCGGTTTGCTCCATGTGTACATCAAATTTGTCTGATAGTTTTGTGAGCAGTTCTTGCTCGCGTTTAGTTGCCATAGTAGTTAATCCCCTTAGTTATCTACTTTTGCTCCACCTCGCCACTGGTAGCAACTCCAGTAACGGGCCTTCCATTTTGGTCCAGGATTGTCACAGTTATGTCTGGCACGGAAATTCCTTCGACGCGCTGGGTCGTCTCTTTTGATCTCCATGTTAGGGTCGCCAAAGCGTACAATAACAACATTACCACTATCGTTCTTAGTGTATACTGCAAACTTTTTTGGACCACCCGACGTTCTAAATGGATCATTTAATTTTACTTTCTTACCCTGGTATTCGGCCTCAGTGATCTCAAGATTCTCGTAAAGATCACACTCCTCACAGCGTTGATCAATTACTTCTTCATTATAATTGTTGAATGATTTCACCTTAGCCTCCAAACTCGTGACCTGCCACGCGCTTCATTTGTTTATTAAATTCTTGCTGCGATGGCTTATCTTTATAAAGCTTAATAGATATCTCTGGACGATCCTTACCTTTGATCCTCCAGTTGTAACCCTTCTCCTTGTGCTCAGGTTTCGTAGTCTTAACGACTCTTCTCTTATAACCTGCTTCCCAAGTTTCTGACCCTTCGTTTGACTTCATGTAGTCCGTTGCGGAGTCAAGATAATCGCTTGCCTTTGTGATTTTATTCTGTACCCACTCTGGTAGATTATCGTCGTCTTCTAATAGATTCATCAGATCCTGAGCGTTACGCATGATCGTTTGGAGTTGGGTCTTAGCCATCTCTCCTTCTTGATCGTATTCGTTAGGATCCTTATCGTCGTCTTCCTTAAGATCCCATAACTCAGAAAATGATTTCATCTTAATATATCCTATCTTAGCATCTTAGCCAAACCAGCGGCATCAACAGTCTTAAGCGAACCGTCACTGGTGGTTACTCTGAACATTAACTTCATGCCATTAACTTGTGGCTCAATGTCAAGTTTTTGCCCTATTTGTTTTCCTGGCACTCCCATGATCTTTCCACCCTTCATGGACGGACCTTTGATCTTAGGGGCTGCCTCTGCTAGATCTTCGTTTTGGCGTTTAAGTACTGCTCTAACTTGGGGATGATCTGAAATGCCGGGTTTCATTTTATCCATTGCCTTAACGGCACCAGACATATTACCACCAGCATATCTTTTATCAGATGCAATACCAATCGCCATCTTAATATCTTTAGGGGAAAACTTTGCCTCATCAAGGGATTCGTTTTGTGGCTCTTTCTTGTCACCACCTTCTTTAGCCTTTGCGGCCATGAATGCAGCAATAGCCATCTTTTTCTTTTCGTCGTCAGACTTACCTTGGAACTGTGGGGCATCGGATGCTTGGAAATCAGCAATCCATTTTGCGGCACCATCGGATACCTTGAGCTCTTCGTTAAGAGCTTTTTCAATTTCTTTACGAGCCTTAGGATTAAGACCACGAAGAATCTTATCTTTCATTTTTGGATTAGCTTTAATCATTCGCACAGTATCGTCATCGGCCTTTTCAATGATTGATTCTACAAGACCAACCTTCTTAAGCTCAACGTAGATACGCTCACGAACATCAGTATCCATACCATCAACCATACGATTCAAGCGAGACAACTCTTGTCCTGCTTGTAGGATATTGATACGAGAGATGGTTTCAAGCGATTTAGCTACCTTCATAAAGTCTGCTTTATCGATTCCGCCACTCTTTTGGGCATATGCCTTCATTCCTTTAGCGCCAGCGGCAAAGGCTTTTTGATTGATGCCTTCTTTGAGACCACCCATCATCTTACCGTATACTTTACGGTTGACTGACTTAGCCGTAATGCTAGGACGAGGTTTACCCTTTTGGTCCTTCTTCTTATCAGCATCGATCTCTGCCTTAGTAGGCGGACGATACTTTTCGTTTTGACCAGGAGTCTCATCCTCGTATTTCTTTTTGAGTTTGTCTGTGCCAAACTCACCAGCGTTTTCTCTTAACTTAAAGAAGTCCATTAGTTTCCCCTTACTTTAGCAGCAAGGTCGGAATCAGCCTTGCCCCATGTTCCTGACGATTTAGTTACGAATGAATTGACGCGAGCCATACCCCATTGTGCAGGAGTAGTACCAGGACGATGCCCAGTTCTCCAAGCGGCTACGCCTCGGTTATAAACTTTTCTTAAGATAGCCAAAGGCATACCTGACTTATCAGCTTTCTTCTTAAGTGCTGCAGTAGTATCCTCGGTTATGATACCAGCAAATGAACTAAACGACTTAACGTCTTCCTCTTGATTCTTTGCCTTGGTATCTTTGAGCCTTGCACGATCCATCATACGGTCATGCTTAATTTTATCAACTTCTTTTTCTCTATCAATACGTTCCTTGGCCTTGTCAATTGCGTCCTGCTCACCATACATTCTTTTGAACTTTTTAGTAAATTTGGATGGCTTGGTCTCGGCCTCGGCATCTCCTGGAGCAGGCTTATAAGAAGCAGGGTTATCATCGTCACTCTTAGCATATCGTTGGAAGTGCTTTGCCCGTGCGATTTTTTTATCCTTATCAACACCCTTGTAGTATCCTTTGGGTTGTGACCCAGGAACTTCATCGGCGTCTGGATCTTGTGGCTTTAGTTTCTCAACCAACTCAATGTCGGTCAACCATTTACGTACTTTTTTACCACTAGCCATTTCGACCAATACGTAGTTAGATCCAAGCATTATGATCTCGCCTACCTCGTCGTCTTCCTTTACGACAATAAGATCACCTTCCTTGTATAGATCTCCAGCAACGTAGGCTTCCCTTTCCTCCGATACTGACTGTAACTGTAGGTGTGATCTAAAGTCATATGATTCCTTAAGACCCATACCTTTACGAACATCGTTGAATAGCTGTTGGGTTTCCTTGAACCCAGCAGGCATACCCTTACTGAATGTTTTGAAATCGTTATTTTCGGCGGCAGCTCTTAGCTTAGATGCAGACATACCTGCTGCGCCTTTTGCATCAGGATCACGTTGTCCTGCTGACACAATGTTGACTCCACCCTCAAAGTTATAGAAACCGTGGCGGCCTTTTACACCGTTATATTTGTTTAGTGTAACATCATATTCTGGAACCCTGTCGGAACCAGCAACCAGAGTTACTTTATTGAATCCTTCGTCATACAGTTTGGTCATCAGATCAAACATAGTACGAATCTTTGGCTCAAGCATAATGCTGCGCGCATGTTTTGGAAACATCTTACGCATATACTTGACTTTGGTTTTATAATCGATTGGATTCTCTTTAGGATCCTGCGATTGAGATGCGTATATTCTGTACTGACCGCTACCCGCAACCTTCTTTACGACCGTCATAAGTTTCTCATGACCAATCGTTGGGGGATTATATCGACCCCAAGCTACGACGATTTCTTTCGTCTCTTCGGTAACGTATTCAGCAAAACTCTTAAAAGACATTAATCCTCCTTCTTCCCACCGCTCAATTTAGCGCGGTCGGCTTTACGAATTTTTGGAAGGAGTTGTTTAGCGATACGCTTGATAGCAGACTTCTTTTTATCGAGCTGCTTTTCGATGGATGATCTTTGGGAATAACTAAGGTCGCCTTTATCCTTGTTCTTTAGAATCTTTTTAAGGATAGCGTTACGAGCCTGTTTGTTTGCTCGCTTCTGTAGTACTTCTGGAGAGGCAGTCTTACGCTTTGCTTTTTCTCGTCCAAGACGGATCTTAGCCTTATTACGACGGATGGATTGCTTCAGCTTCATTCGTTGCTGAGCGGTCAAGGCCTCGTCCGTCGAGTCTTGATGTCCATCTGCATTGAGATCCGTAAGTTCTCTTTGAACTTGCTTAAAGTCTTTCATTTTTCCAAATTCCCATTAGGATCGAGACGGTTTGTCCCAGCCTTTAATAATATCAGGGCTAAAGTTATTGTAGGAGAACTCCATACGGTCCACCAACTTAACTGCGCCACCACTTAGTTTATCGATCGCAACATATCCTTCAACACCTGTTGTCTTAAATCCGTTTGGAGTACGAACGAATGTTGAGATCTTTTGTAACCTGTTTAGTTTATTTATAATAATCAGTTTCGCAGAAACGATTGCTTTTTGTAAATCAAAGAGTAGTTTTAGATTGGCTTTGTTTGAGCTAGAAAAGAACTTAAGAATATCAGCCTTTTTAGCTTCCCACGTTGCCTTACCCTTATCTGACTTTTTGGTATCGATTTCTTTTTGGTACTTATCAGATATATATTTGATCAATCCGTCAACGTGTTTTCTAGTATCCTTGATGACTTCTTGTTTACGAACGAACGTATTGTTGTAAGTCTCAATAGTTTGAGCCAAGGTAGCGTTTCCTTCGATCTCACGAAGAGTCGATCCAGCGATCTTACGGAATATCTTACCCGCTTCGGAAAGCGCCTTGGTTACCTCATCAGTATCCTTCTTAGTTAGCGTAGCAGTACCTGATAGATCCCTAAGAGTCGCATCTTGGAACCAAACATCTCGTGATGCTTTGAACTCGGAAGCCTTAACATCAAATGATGCCTTCATTGACTCAAAATCGGATCCTGTGTATCGTGTATGAAATACGATACCCATCTTAGCGTTTTTGATTTCTTTGCCACCGTCCGAGTCGGTTGGTACGGCATACACAATAGTGTTTGGTTGGAACGTGTAGTACTTCTTACCGTCAATAGTATCGGTATCAATATCGTCAGACGTAAACATCAAGTCGCCCTGAACGACACCCTTGATACCAAGAGAAGGCATATACTTAAGACAAGTCTTTAACTTGTTTGATAGATCACCAGACGTATCGGCATCAATATCAGCATCAGTCTTATAGACCTTAGGGTTTTTATTGAACACACCTTTCTTAGCCACGAAGAACTTACCGTCTCGTGGATCAACACCGGCAAAGATGGCTGGTGCTCCGTCCCATTTGACGGTTACATCAACTGGACGTTTTGCTTCACCGGCTAACATATCTCGGAGGGAACGCAGTGCAAGGATAGCTTGTCTTGCTCCATCCACTCCACCGTAGATTACTTGATCCTCAAGGTGAGTCATATGGAGGTTCTTAGCCGCCTCAACGATATATGTTTTGAATGTTTGCATGTCTGTTCCTATACGTACTTAAAGTCACACATCATACGAGTAGGGAATCCATCCTTACCTTGCGTGTCTCTGATGTTAAGCTTAAATGAGTATGTTGCGGACGCGAACTCCATGTCGATCCGTTTACCGTTGCCGCCTTTACCACCATAGAAGATCGTAAGATCACCAGTCTTAGCTGCTCGTTGCATAGCAGCTTTATCCATCTTCTTACTTAGGATACGAGCAGGAAACTTATGAATGATATGATAGTTAAATCCAATACCTGACTCCATCAGCTTAGTCATTGCTGGTTTATTGTATGGCGCGTTCTTAACTATGTCGCCTCCTGGTAGATCACCAGTGAATATCTTACAGAACTTTTCTTGGTCAATACCAAATAGGTTTAGCAACTGCAGACCTTTTTCGTTAGTGATTTGACCTTTTTGAATTTCTTGTGGAGTTAGGATAGTACGAACGCCAACGTTAAAGAACGTAGTCGTACCACCGAGTTTCAAGCTGAGAAAGATTGGGCCCTTATCAGTCTCAAGCGTAATGTCAGTTACCGATTGTCCTACATCGTTACCTTGACCTTTTGGATTGGCAAGGTAGATACCAGAGTCAAACTGTAATGGTCGTTTAGTATTCTCACCGCCAACCACTTTCACAACAAAGGTCTTTGAGTCGCTTAGGTTATAGGTCTTATCGAGATCCTCAATGGCTTTAAGCATTTTACCGTCAACGGGTCGTCCTGCCCACCAGTCCAAAAGACCAGTCGCGAACTGTTCCTCAAACAGGTTACCCCTGTTCTTTGCTCCACGGTTTCCAGATGAGCCATTACCAAATTTAAGTTTAACCTTCTTAAGCTGAGCTCCGCGGCTTACGTCCGCGATACGAATATCACCATCAAGTTGTCTACTTACGTTGACGTTTGACGGCTTTTTCATATCGAGATTGATCGGTGTATCAAGTGCTCGAAACTTTTTCTTTAAGAAGTTAAACAGCCTAACGATCTCCACCTGATTGTCAGCAGGAAATCCTTTGATCTTATTAGCTAACTCACGTTCGCTCTTTGGAAAAAAGTCGTATGCCATATTACCTCCGAAGTTACACTACTATTTATAAAAAAAGAAAGGCGACAAAGTATACACCCCGCCGCCCTTAAGTTGATCAAATGGAACTCGTTCCTTCAACAGAATCTTATTAATTGATCTCTAACCACTCCTGCATAAACGATTTGAAAACCGTCTCTTGTTTGCGGTACGCTTCACGTTCCCAAGGAGACTTGGAGTAACTGCTGTCAGTATAGTCCTTGTCTTTCCAGTATGTCTTACGACCTTGCTTGAAGCGCTCCTTCATCTGTCCTGTGGCGTACTGCTTTACATGGATCATCTCATGTATAACGGTCTTAATGAATTCGATCGTGGATAGCTCAGAGCTTACTTCGATCAAAAACTCACGAGGACGAATATTAGTATCCTCCCATGTACACCAACCTATGACACCGTCTTCTCCAGACTTATTGAATTTACGTATCCGAAGTGTTACATCCAGAGTCCGAATCCGTGGCATGAACTTCTCCACCACGTGGACTATGGCTGACTCCGACATCATTCGCTGTTTCTTGGTTCCGCCCTTGATCTGTAGTAGCATTTTGCTTCTCCAAATTTTCATAATATGATTCGAAATCTGGCTCAAGATATTCGTTCTCTCTTTCAGCCTCGATTTCATCCCAGAAGTAATCTTTAACTCTTCCCATGATTATCTCCTATAAAGATAAACATCAAGACGTTTAGCGTTAGCGATACCACCGATAACGTTTCCGCCAAAATCGTATGAGCGGTTATCGGCTTTACCAAGTAACCAGTGACTGCAAGAACCTTTTTTGATTGCCTCACGACCACGAATCTCAACGCGGAATTGAATAGGATAACCTTTTTTATCCTTGGCTTTGAAGTTACGAAGATCGGTATTCAGGTTCTTAATCATTCGACGAAGATCCTGAAGTTGCAGCATGCCGGCTGCATCCTCGGTGTAGATTGACCCAAGATAGTCCTTTGAACTACGAGCTTTAGTATTGACTTGTTGAAACATAATGTATTCTCCTTCCATTTGATAGTACTATTATACCATAGTTCCACATAGATGTAAATAGCTAAAATGCATTTTTTTCACATTTTTTAGCAGAAATTTCACCATCGTCAGTAATATCTATGTACCCTTCACGCTCTAACATGGCCAGAGCACCTTCTGCACCAGCCTCGACTCCTTCCTTGAATCCTTTAACATTCATGTCCCACATACCTGCCGCAAACATAGCTGCAAGTACTGCTATCATCCAATACTCTAAAAACATTAAATCTCCTCTACGGTAATCTTATACCTTTTACTATTTATGTCAGTTACCTCAATGACTTTTTTGGTAGACTGAAAATAGCCTTCAGTTGGATGAAGATCCATCTCAACCCTGCCAACTTCACTGATGAGGGTGTAAAGACGATTCTCTTTGAGATCGCAGTTTAAGAAATGTCTGATACGATCAGCGATGTAATCACAGTAAGCTAACTTCATTATTCCACCCATACGTGGTTGAACTTAACGGGATAGTCCTCACAAGAGAACTGCTCGTCAGTGTAATTAATAACCTCAACACAAGCACCAGTTGAGTAGCTGAAATGAACATCAGGCATCTTCAGTGCTTGGTCAAGGGCGTAGGCAAAGGTACCTAAAAGTAAAGCGGCCGCGAGACCGTATCCAATATTCCTATACATTGAGCCACCCCTTTTTGAAATCGTTGCCAGTAAGAGGAGATACAACAAGTACCTGCTCACGAAGGAACTTACGATACTCCTGGTCATCAGGAAGATCCGCATTCCATTCGTCGTAGGTCTTAACGTCGGTTGGAAACTCCTTGAACGAAATATCATTCAAAGAGAAAGCAGCCATGACGAAAGCCATAGCATCGGCGGGACGATCCACATCCTTTACGATGTAGTCCTGTCCACCCTTGAACTTCCAATAAGAGTTACCAGAAGAGAACTTACCGTCCTCACAATGAGCGCCATAGTTCTCGACGTGCTGAGTTGATACTACGTACATTATGCTACCTCCACTTGATTGAATCCAAAGTTGGCGCAAAGGAAGAACTCACCGTTCTTCTCAAAGATATCGCCAGTTGATGAACTGTAACCACGATCTCCGATTACGTCCACGATCTCTTGCTTGTTCCAAAGATTGGTCGCCTCGAAGGCTTCCTCAAGATCGTCGCTGTAGACATGATATGCCTCAGTGTAAAACTTGAAGTTCTCAGCCTTGAACTTGCCAAGGATAGAAGCATCGAGCTTAGCTTTCTGAGCAGGAACAGAATTGTGGCCCCAAGTATTGATGAGATCAATCTGTTCGTCTGTTAGCTGAATTTGGTAAATCTTAATCATAACATAGTTTCCTTCCATTTGATAGTACCATTATACACTATGTTTTAGTGGATGTAAATAGAAAAATGCATATTTTTTCATTTTTTTTCATAAAAAAAAGCCAATAAAATCAATGGCTTAGAGGTGATCCTCCGTAACCTATTGATTTTATTGGCTAAAAAAATGAATTTTTTTTAGATTATTTAGTTCTAAATGACCTTAAATAATCCCACAAACGGTTATACTGATCGTCGTATTTGCCCTCGAGGGCTCCATCTACGTCAAACGGTATATCCACCCCAGCTGATTTTAACAGACCCTCGTTCTTCCAGGTATTGCCAGGAGTAGCCAGGAATCTGCATTCCGCGACACAGGCGGCATACATTTCATGATGTCGACCAGTGATAAGTAGATCGCAGTTTCGCAGACGATTAACGATCTCTTCCCATGACTGACTAAATATATCAATACGAGGATAGCCGCCTTGTACCCCGTATGGATTGGCCTTCATATATTGACCTTC
>Ga0208428_1000067_pt1 | contig 45740 bp, 72 predicted proteins | sample DEB08_DNA_11_FD_184535 | JGI IMG/M metagenome (GOLD analysis project Ga0208428, IMG submission 184535) | Aqueous microbial communities from the Delaware River and Bay under freshwater to marine salinity gradient to study organic matter... | ecosystem: Environmental > Aquatic > Marine > Coastal ... | reverse complement strand
AGCTAAGAAAATAATTCGCCTGGATTTTTCCGCGATTCCCAGGCCACGAAGGGACCTAGCTGTCTCGTCATTTCGGTTTGACTTCGGTTTAAAAGATGCACGGGGCATTTTTTGGTGACTTGATGTACCAGAGAACCTTACCAATTCGCGGGCCGTGACTGTAGCGTAGCGACCAAAACATCTTTGAACTTCATAGACATCACAAAACCTTACCAATTCACGGGCCGTGACTGGAGCGTAGCGACCAAAACATCTTTGAACTTCACAGACATCACAAAACCTTACCAATTCGCGGGCCGTGACTGGAGCGTAGCGACCCAAAACATCTTTGAACTTCACAGACATCACAAAACATCTCTGAACTTCACGGACATCATAATTAGCGCGTGGCGCGTGTATGTATTACAAACCCATAACCTATCAACACCTCTGTATATCCTGAAAGTTTAGAAAGTTTCTTAAACCCACCTATACATTTTGGTTTCACTTCAACTTACTTTTATTTTTCAACTTCAACCTGTTTCAAACTATTTCCTATAAAATGAAAACTAATTCATTTCTGATCCTGACAAACCATAACCTATTATGAAACTCCTGAAAGTTTGGAAAGTTCCATATACCTATGTATACATTTTGGTTTCACTTCAACTTACTTTTATTTTTCAACTTCAACCTGTTTCAAACTATTTCTTATGAAATAAAAACTAATTCATTTCTGATCCTGACAAACCATAACCTATTATGAAACTCTCGAAAGTTTTGGAACTTCCATATACCTATGTATACATTTTGGTTTCACTTCAACTTACTTTTATTTTTCAACTTCAACCTGTTTCAAACTATTTCCTATAAAATGAAAACTAATTCATTTCTGATCCTGACTTACAAATATTTGGCCATCACAGCTAAGGTGATCGCACCTATCATCAATGGCGCATCCCATTCTGGTTTACTCTTCTGACCCCAACCCAATGTGAAATACACACTCAAAAATACACCAATCGTACGCAACACTGCCTCATATCGAACATCCATCTTTACTCTATAATGGGATTATTAATCTCAGGACCCTCAAACATAGCTTCAGGTAACCGTGGATCCAATACATCCCCATGAGTCTCACACAACATACACACCTCACCAGGTCCATGCCTATGCTCAGGTTGAACCTTCTTGGGCTTTGCCAACTTCTTGGGCTTGGGCTCCTTCACAGGCCTAGCTTCCCTCTCACCATGCATCCTACAATAGGTACCACCTGGGGCAGCCCTATTCCTACACTGGGTCCCCTTACCCGTTACACCCCCACATTTCGGAGTCGTCTGTGGATCCGGTCGCAATGACTGCACAATCTCCCTGAGCTCACGCAACTCTGCAAGGATTTGGGTTAAATCGGTCATTTTCTTGAAAAGAAGGTGTGGAGGGGTCTTACTTAGGGATTAAAGACAATAATAATCCAGATGGAAAAGTATTCGTGGGGAAACTTCTCGAAACAGTTTAGTCATCTATCGGGTGTCATAGGTATTTACGACTTCACACTACCAGAAATAGAAAGTACAGATCCAATTGAAAAATCGTTCAGATCATACACCGATATTTTCGATAACGAAGACAAAAACATCTCGTACATGATCAAAATATCCGACACAACCGCAACCTCATCTGAATCTGAACTCATGAAGTTTGTATCACCCATCACACAAAATCGAAAAAATGTTGAACGTTGTATGTTACGCATTCAAACAAATCCTTGGAGACATTCATGTCATTTTGACACTTATGATCAAACAGTCATAATATTAGATGGTGTTAAGAAGTGGCTACTCTTTCGCCTCACCTATAGCGACGTCCAAGAAGAAAAACGATTCATCAAAAAAGTAAATGGATTACCCTTTAAAAATCTGGAAAAACTCTTGAAGTCTATGAAAGTTGCCTACATCATAAAAAGATCTAAACCCGGTGATGAGTTTTTCATACCAGCGGGAATGTATCACGCAGTTGAAAATGAAAACGAAGGAAGGGGTACGATTTTTGTAAATGTAGTGTACAATGGATTCAGTGAAATACTTGATAGAAGGTTTACACAACTCTGGCCATCTATGGCTCAAAAGTGTGAAAACCTCGTGTTTTATTAAAATGCTCATACTTGCTCACTAACAAATACTTTGTAAATGTCATTGGCTCAATCACATTATCATCCGGATCATTCAACATATAGTCAATGTCCACCCACGTCATGCGAAGTACTACATCAAGTAACTCACATGAAATGTCTGGATGTTTCAGTATCGTGTACTCATAACGATTCTGAACAACTTCTATACACTTGAGAAGAATGTCGTCATACTCCTCAATCAACTCGTCAAACATTTGTACCAAGAGATTTTTGTAAGTCTCTTCTTGCTTCTCACGATACCACTGCTTCTTCAACTTTGTGATTCCTTTGAAACACATAGAAGCCCTACACATTGGACACGAAGATTTACCCTTCATGTACCACGATTTCGTGCACCCCTCACAAAATCCATGCCCACAAGTGAAACGACACCGGGCTTCATTCTCGTAACACACTGGACACTCCATGGACCCTGCAAGTTATTTTGTTCTTACACTGCGTACCCTTACGGGTGACGTGGGGGCAACGGGTAGCCCTAAGCTTATCGTTCTCAATACGAAGGAGTTCGTTCTCCGCAATGAGGGCGAGATATTCTAACATTTTCTTTGACTTTTGTTGTGATCTAAGATTACTTAGGTTTTACATAGCACAGCAAGTGTAATCATATCGTATCTTTTTAGCGCTGCCAGACTTGCCATTGTGGACCAATCTGAACTTGGTGAGGGCTTCGCTCGCTTTACACTTAACATCGTGGCGATCTAAGTAGATAGTACTGCTGCTTGGGGTATTCCAAGCCGTAGCGGTATTACGGCAATCTCCAACAGCGTTTCTGTTCGAGCATCTATACTTGTACTGAATCTTATTACCAGCGGGTCGCTTAAGCTGAAAATCGGAAATAGGTTTCTTACCACAATCCACTTTGTGACGATCGAGATAGATCATGTTACCACCACCCCAATCATTAGACGCAGTGTACTTGTATCCAGATTGCGACGCATTCACACCGGGTACACATGTGTACTTGTAGTCAAGCTTCGTCGTCGAGGGTCGCTTAAGCTGAAAACGCTGAATACCACCTCTACCACAATTTAACCTGTGACGATCCAAATAAATAGAGTTGCCCGCACCCCAATTGTTGTCTGGGGTATTCTTCGCGGAAGTATTCTTGTAAGGGTTCGCCTTACATTTCGTCTTAGGGTTTCCACCGTATGTGCATCCAATCATATGAACAGTGTCATTCTTGTCACCCGCGTACTTCTTACTCGTGTCAACTGTGTAGAAGAAGCAAGAGTTCCTATATTTCTTGTTTCCATGCTTAATGTTCCTATGTCCCCACACAGTAGCACCCTGGGCACGCGCCAACCTCTTGCATACATTAGGGTCGGTAACATTGAGTTTATTCACAATACCCGCACCCTTACGACCGGGGTATTTATAACCTGGAACCGCACCATAAGGAGACGCACGCTTAAACTCTACACCGGCGATTGTAGCGTTCGCCTTATCGAGCTGCTTCTTTACAGCACTGGCCTTCTTCGCTTCAGCCTTCGCTTTCTTAGCCGCATCAGCAGCCTTCTTGTTCGCCGCGGCAACCTTCTTAGCGGCATCCCTAGCCAGCTTCTTCTTCTCAGCAGCTAACTTCTTGTCGTTTTCCTTACCTGTAGCATCCGCCCTCTTCTGGGCATCTTGGGCTTCTTTCAATTTCCGAACCGCGTCATTAGAAGTTTTGGTAGCAGCAGCCTTCAGGTCGTTCGCATTCTTTACAGTCTTAGCGGCCGCTGCAAGATCAGCGTTAACCTTGGCTTCAAGCATCTTGAGTTGAGCTTCGCGGGCCTCTACATTCGCTTTCAGCTGTGCGGAGCGCGCCTTTTCATTCGCTTCGGCCTGGATTTGTTGCTTCTCGAAGTCGCTTTGGGCCGCCGCCATCTTAGCAGCGGCATCAGCCTGGATTCTTTTAAGTTCAGCCTCAGCTTTCGAAGCCGCGCTCTGTGTCTGGAAGTAGAAAGCTCCCGCCATCACAGAGATGACACAAAGGAAAAAGATTACAATATATAAAGTTGTGTTTCCACCCTTTTTAGCCGGAGCAGCAGCCATAGGTGGTGGCGCCATCATCGGATTAAAGTCCATCTTTATATATTATAAGATTTTTATATTAACAAGTCACAAGTATTACATTTCATCATCAGAGTCTTCACCCATGGGGGCGGGTTCCATTTCCTCATCACCCTCCATTTCCTCATCACCTTCCCCTGTATTGGCGTCACCCTCGAGTTCGGCCAGGAGATTCGCAAGCTCGGCTTCGGTGTTGTCAGCGTCACCACCCTCATAACCCTCAGTCTTCAGACGACCCATCAGCTGGAGAATAATGACAGCGACAAGAGCACCGATCGCAACGTACATAGCAATCTTAGATGTATCGTTCTTCATTGTTTACTGTTACTAAATATTTTTTTTTCCTGTAATATATTAAATGACTAGACCTATACAAACCGTCGCCCTGGAATCATTGATTATTGGGATTATGAATGCTGTACTCATCCTGGGTGTTAGCAGACTCAATCTCAAGCTCGATGCACCCGTACTCCACCTCATCGCTGGTGCCCTCATCCACATCATCTTTGAATATACAGGTGGTAACAAATGGTGGTGTACCCAAACTTACAAGTTGTAATGCACCCTCAAATAACTCTGTCTCTCCCTCATATCATTAATCTCAATCTCCAGGTTTCTCTTCAACTCCATCGCTTCGTTCTTTCTCGCCTCGATGCGATGGTTTTCGAGCATCTTATAGTCTTCGTAAATCTTCTTCTCAAATTTCTTACTCGTGAGCTCTTTACGATCCGCTGGTGATAAATTAGTGAAATCCGTGAGTCGAACATAGTTTTCAAAGGTGGCTTCGCCTGCTTCAACTTCTTCAAAAACATTAATGTCGAAAATCGGAGTAAATGCTGTGAAATGTTTCATAGCTTCTTCCCTGACCCTTTTAGTCATACGCTGAATGGGTTTCGAATTCCGAATCATAGATTTAGTCACTTTCAAGTCAGCCAGGAGTCGTCGAAGGCACTCCTCATTCTGTGACCACTCATCGTACCACCCAGGGTGGTACGATTCGTCCTCCGAGTCACTTTCACTTTCACTCTCACTTTCATTCACGATTCGATGAACATCCAACGCACCCGGAAGAACCGCCTGGAAAGGTACACGACGATTATCCCTTACCGGTGGATCATCATTCTTGGGTATGTTGTCATGAACCTGTTTGAGGTTGTCACACATTTCCAAGTAGGTGCCCTCGGGGATCATCTTGGAAATGTCGTCCAGACATTGCATGAGATTTCGGAGATTATCCATTTTTACTTATATTTTACAACTTCCACGTTTCACTTAGGTTTAATAAAATCTGCCAACAGGTACATAGCCGGGGGTACAGATACAGATCCCATCGTGGTAGCGAATGCGGTACTCACGTCCTCAGGGGTCTTGATTTCACCATTGATAACCTTCGAAATGGAAGTCTCCATCAACTTGTCGACTGTTGTATCGATGGGTTTAATGATCAATGGGATCGCTGCTAGGCCAACAAGTGTCGGTAAAAACTGATTTTCATTACCTGCCATGTGAGCTGCCATATTTACGATTACACGAATGATCGAACCTGGCCAGAAGACGGAAGCGAGCATCTGCCACGTTAGGGTTTCCGTAGAGATTCGGAGAGTGTCGGTGAGTTTGTCCTCTTCTTCGGCAGCATCAAACGCCTTCTGCCCCTTGTCAATCGTGTCGAACATGACATAGGAAGCGGCGACACAGTAGGACGCGGGAAGACCCCACTCGGGGAGATATGATGTAAAAGCTTCACCAAGCTCATTCGCGTACCCCATGTACCGTAAGGAAGTTTCACGGTAAGGGTCGACATTTTTAGTTACTGTAGAATAAATTCTGAAACGCTTGTCGTTGCGTTTTGTGTGTGTCGATACTGGCTTATATGTAGCTAAAGGCTGGATAGCAAACATTATCTTTTTAGATCTCCAAATCTTTATACACCATCTAACCTGTCATCCGATTCTTCAAGCCATTCAAGTCTTTTCTCTATAGATGTACGATACTTGAATCTAAAGTCATTCTCAATATCCATATAGGATCTACACATCCTTAAAAGTTCTACCTTTGTAAGTGGGAGATCTATATCATCTTCATCGAAACCGTGGATATGACGATAATGCATCAAAACCTTCTGTCGTATTTTCTTGGTAATTCGTTTTATTGGTTGTGCGTCTGCCAGCTCCTTTTGAAGATAGGTAATCTGTCCCTGAATGAAATCACTGTCAACATTCAGGGCTTTATCGAAGTAATAGTCATAAAAATATCGATATGTCTCCTCGGTTGAACCAATGGGAGGGATTCGAAAGTCGTCATAATCGAAAAAGTACACTGGATCTGACCTCTTATTGTAGGCGTTCTTCAAGTGTTTGCACAATTCGAGGTAGTCCCCCTCAGGCAAAACAGTTGAATGCTTGTCAATTATTTGCATTACTTGAAGTAAATCATTCATCCTTAAAGATACTGATATTAATTTGTCTAAGTAACTTAACGAATGTATGACAAGTCTGAATGTCAGACTGGCATAGTACATATAGGTTACGGTGCATTTCACAGGGCGCATCAGGCTATGTACATAGATGAATATATGGAAAAGACTGGCGATCTCCGGTGGGGTATCGTTGCTGTCAACCTCAGGAATGAAGGGTTCCGTGAGATTGATAACTATGTCGTGAAGACACCCTCAGAGTACAAGGTTGTCAGGTCACATCTCGACTACATTGATTGGACAAAGAACAGAACTATCGCCAAACATATGCTCACTCTACCCAGTGTTCACCTCATCACGGTCACTGTCACAGAAAGTGGATACGCACCAGGGTCACCCCTCTTTGAGTACCTGGCGTGCGGTCTTAGAAACCGTAAGACACCTGTGACCATCTTATGTTGTGACAACATTAGGCAGAATGGCCTAGCCCTCGAAACCCAATTCCTAGCATATCTCTATCATACAAATCAACACGAACTCGCCACATGGATTCGTGAAAATGTCAAGTTCCCCTCGTGTATGGTCGATCGAATCACACCAAGGACGACAGATGCTCTTCGTAGAGATGTTGAAAAGAGATTCCCAGGTTACGGTTACAATGCCATCCAGACAGAGGAGTACAGACAATGGATCATCGAAGATAAGTTCGCTTCAGACTTTCCAGACCTGACACAAGTTGGTGTTGTCATCACGAAGGACATAGAACCCTATGAAGAGACTAAGATCCGTATTCTCAATGGGGGACACACATCCTTGGCCTACCTTGGAGCTCTCTCGGGGTACGACACTTTTGATCAAGTCATGAATGACCCAATACATCGTCGTCATTTTAAGCAGCTCCAATATGAAGAGATTGTACCATCTGTCGAAGGTGAACTTCCCTTTGATATTTATGAGTACGTCGACAAAGTCGAGGAGCGCTTCTCAAACGCAACCAATGTCGACGAACTTGATAGAATTTGTATGGATGGCTTCACAAAGTTTCACACTTTTGTGGTACCGTCTCTTCGGAAGTGTCTCGAACAGGGAAAGAAACCCATAAATATCTATAAGGGTATTGCGGCGTGGTACATATATTCGAGGCGATTCGCGAGAGGATGTAAAAAAATACAGTACAATGAACCCAATTGGACACTCCTTGAACCCCTATTGAGAGATGGAGCCGTTGACGCATTTGTTTCTAATGAAAGATTGTGGGGTGACATCCCAAAACAGTTTATTTCATTTACACGAGACCTAAAAACTATCCTACTCTCTCAAACGTATGAACATGAGATAGACTTACTCGGTGATAATTAGTCTGTATGACGGTAAGATATATTGCCACTAATACTAATCCTATCCTCGTCACTCGTGTAAAATGGATGAACCTGATGGGCTAAATCACTGGGAAAAATACAACAATACCCATTCATATGAGGTGATAATGTAATAAAACTCGGATGCACCGCTCTACTTACACCATCAGAATACGCGAAGCTAAAGGTACCTGGTGTACAAATCGGTGAATTAGTTTTAGAAATTTGTAATTTACTTTCATTTTCAGGGTAATAAGGAATTTTCATCCATATTACAAAAGATAAAACACCTGAATGAATATGTAAAGGTTGAAACTCGCCACTCTTCTGAAAGTTCACCCACAAGCTGTTAATGCACAGGTCTAACGACTTAAAACTATTTTTGAATTGTTTATTGATCTTACGACATTCTTCGTCTATAAAATTTCTCATTCTGGAATTACTATCCGAAAACTTTATAATGTTTAACATCTCTTCAAGAAGTAACTGTTGTGGATCATTAAGTTTACACGATTGAGATATGTTACCGGCTAGATGTTTCTTGTAGCATTCCGGATTTTTTTTCGCTAACTGAATACATTCCCATAGATAGTCAATCAAATGTTGTGGTAGTTTGAACATTTGTGCTACTGTTGTCGGACCTGCATATACATTTTCAATTGATGACATCTTTATTACAAACAACTACAAACTTTAACTTTATCAACAAAAGTGTGCACGTAACTTGTCAACGTGTTCAATCATAGTCTCCTCTTCGTCCCCATCATCTTCACATGCCTGGCAAGGTGCATCAAACATGTGACAGGTGTGTTCACCATTTTCAGCCATCTCACGAATATCGGGGTCGTGCATGATATCGTCGTCATCGTCATCGTCATCTTCATCTTCATCAGTCTCTTGAATCGGTACGAGGGTTTTGGGTTTCTTAAGTTTTTTGAGTTCTTTCACACGATTTTTAAGTCTTCGGATCTCATCATCAAAATCCTTCTCAGTCCAGTTCTCATACTCATTCGACATCTCAACGAAAATACCGGTGGGGAGTGGATGTTCCATGTTTTCTTAAAAAATATAAATTCTAGGCTTCACTTAGGTACTTATGGAACACATAAGAACGATCATGGAGATTTTGGATGACGATGAAATGTTCCCAATGAGAAATGAGTGGGCATACATAAAGATATCAAATGAACTCAAGAAATTACACTTTAAATTAAAAGAACTCTCAAAACGGAGAGATGTCTACACACCAGCTATGATAGATCCTTCCGCGCGTATGGAAACACGCTCTTCAGCTAGAGTGGACCCTTCAGCTCCACCACGAGTAATTCGAGATGCTTGGCGAGATCTCAATAGTTTACGCGTCAGGCCCAGGCGTTAGAGTGACTTCGGCAACAGTGGTACCATCCTGCATAGCCTGTCTCGGTGGAGGGTAATAAAATCCGGGTTCAACTGGTCCGTCATGATCCGTTGCCGCCCAGTCCTCATGTAATTCCTGTAAAAACTGGTTCAGTCCAGGATACATAACCTCTTCATCAAGTTCTCTCCACCGCTGATAAAGTTGTTCTCGATCTCGTTGGGCAGCAGTTTCAGGATCAGATGGTAATGTGAGTGGTTGGTTTTGGTTAATAAGAAATGGCGGCGGTTTCACCTGTTGCCGCAACTCTTGGATAGTGTCGCACAACTCCAGGTAATCCCCCTCCGGGATCCTGTCTGAGTTCTTGTCGACAAGTGCCAATATTTTATGGAAGAGATCCATTGTTTCATGATCATCCCATCATCATCACCATCTTACTTAGGTTTCGGAAAGACTTAGAACTTCTTTTTGTATTTTTTTCGATTTCTTCAAACTCTCGAAACAATCCTTGAATATCATCACCACGATATTTAGCTTGTCTCACTTTTACAACAAAACGAGCCATTTTATCAAAAACCTGTAGATCATCAGTTCTTTCTACGAAGGATAGTAACCTTTTACACTTCGTAAGGAGAATTTCTAAATCTCGTTGTCTTTCTTGTTGGTAGTTTCTCTCCACTTCCATCTCAATGTATCGCTTCTCACCACATTCATTCACAGCCTCTATTAACCTAGAAGTAACTCTTTGTTCAGGTTTCGGGGCAAAGAAGCCGAAGATAGTCTGGAATAGGTTGGACATTTCCTAGGGGTAGGTGGAGGTTCGATTGGTTGTGTACAGTGAAGTACTTCTTCCCAAATGAGACGTTGAACGTCGGCACACAAAGGTTCCGTCGCTTGCAAAAATGCGATACGGTATTCGTCCGTAACAAGTGGGAAGTGATATTCTTTCATTCTTGCTTTTCTTCGGGGTCAATATCTTCACTTAGGTTTCTTTCAAGTCTCATTTGCTCGAGTTGAACATCTAGGATGACACGAGTCGGAGCATTCCATAGAGCCATCCTCAACCACTTATATGTTGATTCCATGTAGTACGGACCCATACCGACCATGGTATTAAAAATAGCTGTGAGAAGCATCTTTACATATCTATGGGTTCTTCTTTTTATATGAGTTCATCAGCTTGCAGAAGTCGTAAACAGTGTATATAAAAAAACTTCCCGTAAGGACAATCGTGTTCCTCGCGATTGCAGGAACCATATTATAATATTTGTAAACATTAGAAATGTCTTTAGATGACATACCTAAAAAGGTTCAATATATCATTGTTGATTCTAGGTTCGTGAATGGTACAAATAATACCTTCTCTCTCGACCTCACCTTGAAGTCGAATACACACGTCGAAGATATGGGTAGAGTTCTCGGTGTGAAGATGGCTGACTTTTACATCACACAGGTGGGTGAAGCTAGTCCATCTGTGAGTCCAAGTAACATAGCTAAGTATGTGGATGTTGTGTGTCCTGATATTCCAAAGGTTGCCCAGATTCTCGATGAACGTCATGGACAGGTATTTGCTCGTGTACCACTGGAAAGACACTTCGCAAAAGATTCTACAACAGTTCTTCGTGACAAACAATGGAAAAGTTTTCATCGTCAACAAAACTATTTCAATCCCATATCTATTAAGAAGTTAGATTTCAAAGTTTTTGAACAACAAGATGATGGTGACTACGTCTCTCTTCACCCAGATTCACAATGGTATATGGTACTCGAGATTACCACAGTCAATGTGAAAGAGAAGCCAAAAGATAGAGAACTTCAAATTCTTCAAGCACTCGAGAAACTCCTCAAAAAGATCGATACTCTCAACCAAAATGTTCAAAAGTTGCCAGATAAACCTCCAGAGGAAAACCCTAAAAAGTTCTCATTTGGTTTATTAGTCGCCCTTTTGGCTTCCCTTCTAGGTGGCTTCATATGGTGGGTCAATAAAAGTTCTGCGTAAAAAGTATGGGAGGTAAGAAGGGACGTCGTCTCAAGATTTCACTCTCATCATCATGTGATACTGAATATTTCGAGGAAGAAATGGAACTGGAGGAAGTGCAGCCAACTGTGGTTCCAAAGAGTGACAATCAGAGAAATTACAATCGTGTGTTGTACAGTATCAACAAACCAATGGTATTCGCTGTGGGACCGGCGGGAACGGGAAAAACGATGTTGGCTTGTTGTGCAGCTATACAGGGGTATAACGACCAGTCGTACAAAAGAATCGTATTAACACGTCCAGTCGTCTCTGTAGAGGAGGACATCGGGTTTCTACCAGGTACAATGGAAGAAAAGATGGATCCATGGACAAGACCCATCATGGACATCTTCGCTGAATACTATACACAAAATGACATTCAATACATGATAAAGGAAAAGATAATCGAAATTTGCCCTTTAGCATATATGCGTGGTAGAACGTTCAAGGATGCGTTCATCATCGCAGATGAAATGCAAAATTCTACACCTAATCAAATGAAAATGCTTTTGACACGTATAGGTGAAAATACCAAGATGGTCATCACCGGTGATCTCAAACAACACGATAGGAAATATGAAGAAAATGGTCTCAAAGATATATGTGACCGTATCAAAGGTAAACAACATAAACGTATTGAATTGATTCAGTTCGAATTCAAGGATATCGAGAGAAGTCCTATTGTTAAGGACATCTTAGAAATTTATGGAGACTCGTAAGCATCATCACCATATAAATCTTTAATGATTTCCAAGACATCTTTTGCATCCTTGTGAGCAGCCTGTGTAGAACGTAACAACCACTTCGCATGCCTTTTAATCTTTCTTTCAGCTTCCTTACATTTGCTCAGTTCTATCTTTAATTTTTCAATTTCATCATCTTTTGTTTGAGGAATCAATTTCAGTTTTTCATGCTCATCGTCCTTCGTATAAGAAGCCGCTTTCACGATAATAGGGAGACGCCTCGGTCTCTGAGTAGAATGCTGACGCCAATGTCTCTCACCTGTGCTATAAATACGCAATGGGGTAATAGCCAACATGTATTTATAATATGGACAAAAACTTTATATTAATTTAAACACCCGAAGTGGCAACAACCTTCTTCTTCGCGGGCGCCTTCTTTGTGGTGGTCACCTTGGCGGGAGCTTTAGGTGTGGTGGGAGCAGCTTCGGTGGCAGTGCACTTGCACTTGCACTCACCAGAGGGACCGGCGGGACCGGCAGGACCAGTGGGACCCTTAGCGCCAGTGGGACCAGGAGGACCCTGGGGTCCAACACCACCGGCACCACCAGAACCACTGTTATCGATTATTTTAAGAAGAAGGTCATAGAGACGACCTTTGTCGAGACGGGTGCGTTTCATCTCCTGTTCGATTTCTTTGCGAAGAGATTCCATTGTACTATACATAAAAGAAAGATTATCTTTAAACATAATGATCGTGATCGGACCTGAATTAAATACAGGTATTGGTCATCACGCCCAAAAATATACCAAATTATTTCAACCTGACTCGAGGTATTATGTATTCGGAAGTGAACTCCCTGAGAGTGAACATGGTTTAGTTTTCACACTTCCAATTAGAGCTCACCTGGAGTGTATCAAATACGTGAGAACACGAGTGAAAAATCTCGCATGTATGACAGTATGCGAGACTGAGACTGTCCACGAAGATTATGGTCTCATCATGAAAGAGTTCAAACGTGTCGCTGTTCCAAGTGAGTTTTGCAAAAAGGTTCTCTCTCGGCAATTTCCAGACAACGAGTTTTACGTACTTCATGCACACATTCCACAACCTCGTGAAAAACCATACACATTCTATCATATCGGCAATGTTATGGATCCTCGTAAAAGGTTCCGAGATGTTCTCCAAGCGTTCGTTCGTTTGAATGAACCCAATACACGACTAGTGATAAAAGCCACTGCTAAAACTGATGTACACATCCCGTTCCCCAAGGTTGAAGTGCTCAATGGTATACTCACAGATGAAGAGATGGATCAACTCCACGAACGTTGTGACTGTTACGTAAACTTCTCACACTCTGAGGGTGTTGGTATGGGTGCTGTCGAGGCTGCACTTCGAGATAAACCTGTGATCATAACAAATTACGGTGGTGCTCCCGAGTATGTGAAGACGCCATATACAATTGATTGTGGACTTCAAGAGTTGGAGGAGGACGATTTCCTCTTCAAAAAGGGCATGACTTGGGGTAAGCCAAACTTTGACCAACTCTTGGAGTTCATGAGACACGCCTATGATAATCGTGTGCGATATATGGATCACGAGCACACGAAGAAACTAGTGGGACGAAAGAATATTTTACAGGAGTTCGTCCTGAATGTAATTGGTGGCGAGAACGATAAGACCAACGAGGATGGTGCCACTCATCATTGATCCCTTTTGTGAAATGATAGTCATCACAAGATCATCGATGACTGGAATATTCGTGGGTTTTTTAGCTATACGAGGAATGATTGTGAGTATAGTGAGGTAAAGTGCCATCGCTATTATTACAGGTCTAAGACTTTCTTGATCAAACATCATCTTTCTATTAGTCGTTGATTTTAATTTTGCTCACATCAACCTTGGTTCCCAATTGTGGTTGCTTTACACTATGCTTTTTGCAGTAGTCCCCACACACAGCCTTGAAACTACAAGGTTTTCCAGTCATCGTTAGAGCACAACAAATCTTCTTCACTTTCCTCTGTTCATTCACAACTTCAGGAGGTTTGTCAATAAGAATAATTTGTCGATCATCTTTCTTCTTTTCATGTTCGAGGTACTTCTTCTTCATAATCCAAGTCGCGTTTGCAAGTTGAATACACTTCTCATCTGGTTCGCTGATGCGGTACATCTTAGCCGCATCAGCGAGACAGCGTTGCCACATTTCATCACGGATGACTTCCATTTTGTTTTCTTGGTTTTTACCATTTTGGAACTTCACTTAGGTTTATGCTTCTCCACCAATTTCAGCCAAGTAAATATCAACCTGACCAGCAAAATCTGGGCATGTTTCGGTTGTCTTCTTGGTGACAGAATCTTGGACATTTATCACATGCTCCTTGAACTTCTTGACATCTATACCGGTGGCGTTATGGATCTGTGTCTCTGTAGCGATATCCTTGAGTGCGTACAAGTATGCCGCCGCATAGTTCGCATGAAGGATCGCAACGACTGGAGACTTGTCCTGTTGCGCCGCTGTAGCATAACGAGCAGATTGACGAACAAGTTTCTCGATGGACTTGTTTATACCCCTGGACTTATTTTGCATCATCAAGAATAGGACAAAGATAGCAGCTATCAAGTAGAGGTACATCTCTTACTTTACCTCAAGAAAGTTTTGACAGTCTTGCATCGTCTTCACATGATCACCTTCATCGTTTCGAATGTTGACAAAGACATCGTACAAGTTGTTGACATCGTCGTAGTAGTTGGCAGCCACAGCTGGTGGGTGCTCGAGAGAGAGACTCGTACCGTGATTCTTAAGGAATTCGTCATATGTATGATACGCGTGTTCCTCCACTTGTTCAGAGAGATTGTACGCCATCCTAGGTGACACCATATACAGAAGGCATGTCAACCAGTAGTATGCGAAGGCTGTGTGCTGTGCAAAGAATCGGTCCACGAAGCGCTCATCACCACCCAGGTCCTCCATGATCAGAAGGTGGTGATACTCATTCATCGTCTGTGCGAAGTGTGTCTCCAGAAAGTCAGCCTTTCGCCACACACCGAGGGACTCATACAAGTGTAGAACGGAGACAAATGAGAAGTAGGGGACACGAGCGACCGTCTCGAGGACATAGAACCGGGCATAATCTCGATCTTTATAGAGCTGATCGATGACTTTCACGGCTGACTTAACGACAGTCCTATTGATACGCTTCTCAAACCTACGAGCAGTGTTCACGTGGGGCTTGACAGAGACGAGGGTGAGCATGCTATACATAATTACCAGATTTTTAAGTAGGATGAAACTTAAAGGGTTATTTTACAATAAGATTATGACCACCGTTTACGCATTGACAAACCCATCATTCCCCGAAATTAAGATTGGATTTTCTAGTAATATACAACAACGTTTAGGTATTTTGAATTCTTCGGTTCCAAATCGTTTTAGTGTTTACTTTTCACGAACGTATCCAAACGTGACCATTGCTCGACAAGTGGAATCTAGAGTACAAGAGAGATTTAGAGAATATAGGGCTAGTAACGGTGAATTTTTTCGCATTGACCCAGAAGAAGCCGCACTCGAATTGTATCATATCGGCAATGATGTTATGTCTCAAAACAACCTAAGTTAGAGCTTTGAATTGTAATAAAACTAAGAAAGTATGGAATCAGTTCAAAAACTCACCCATATCGAACACGTTCTCAAGAGACCTGACTCGTATGTCGGTCCAGTTGAATTGGGTACAGAACCCTATTGGATTCTCAATGGTGACAAGTTCTCCAAGAAGAACCTCAAGTACTCCCCAGCTCTCTTGAAAATCTTTGATGAAATCCTCGTAAACGCCATCGACCGCAACTCTCTCCATCCCAAGCATGTCAGTTCCATCTCCGTCGCCATAGACAAGGACGTGGGCTCAGTGACCATCGAGAACAATGGCCCTCTCGGTGGGATCAGTGTTCGTATGCATGAGACGGAAGGTCTATGGAACCCAGAACTTGTCTTTGGACACCTTCTCACGAGTACCAACTACGATGACACCCAAAAGAGAATTGTCGGTGGTCGCAATGGCTACGGTGCCAAGTTGGCGAACATCTACTCCACTGAGTTTTCGATCGTTATCAAGGACCATGAGACGAAGCAGACATACACCCAATCTTGGTCAAAGAATATGACTGTCTGTGATCCCCCAAAAATCAAAAAACATTCCGGTGCTACGTCATCTGTAGCCATCACCTTTACTCCCGAGTGGAAGAGGTTTGGTATGTCCAAAATGGACGATACCATCTATAAGATTTTCCAGAAGAGAGTCTGGGATGCGAACATCTGTACCACTCAAAACTGTAAAGTGAAGTTCAACGGTGACGTTCTCACCAAACAAACATTTGAAACGTATGCTAAGATGCACGAAGGTGTTGAGGAGGTGACTTGTGTCAATGGTGATCGATGGTCAGTGTGTATCGGACCTGCTGAAAACGGTATGGAACAAGTTTCATTTGTAAATGGACTCTGTACCAATAAGGGTGGTACTCATGTCGATCACGCCGCGAATCTTATCGCAAATGGTATCATCGATGAAATGGCAAAGAAGATTAAGTTGAGACCTCAACAGGTTAAGAATACATTTAACATCTTTGTGAAAGCAACCCTTGAGAATCCAACCTTCTCGAGTCAAGTAAAGTCTGAATGCACTTCGAAGTCTCAAAGTTTTGGAAGTAAGTTTGAACCTCCTAAGAACTTTGTGAAGAATGCTCTCAAGACTGGTATTGCTGATGAACTCCTGGCACTCTCGAAGTTCAAGGAGATGAAGGAACTTGCAAAGACTGATGGTACGCGTAAATCCAAGATCACCGGAATTCCCAAACTGGATGACGCGAACAAGGCTGGCACGGCACAATCTGGGAAGTGTACTCTCATCGTCACAGAGGGTGATTCGGCGAAAACCCTCGCTGTTGCTGGTCTCTCAGTGGTTGGCCGTGATCATTACGGTGTATTCCCACTCCGAGGTAAGTGTAAGAATGTCCGAGATGTCTCTGTTGCGCAACTCACTTCGAACCAAGAGTTCAATGATCTCAAGAAGATCTTGGGTCTTCAACAAGGAAAGGAATACACAAGTGTCTCTGAACTCAGGTACGGGCGCTTGATGATTATGACAGACGCAGATAATGATGGATCCCATATCAAGGGTCTCATCCTCAATATGATCCATTACTTCTGGCCTAGTCTTCTGAAGTTGAACTTTGTGGTGAGTATGGTGACCCCGATCATAAAAGCAACCAAGGGTTCACAAACTAAGTCCTTTTACACGGATTCCGCTTTCCGTACTTGGTATGGTGACGGGAAACAGGGTTGGAAGATTAAGTACTACAAGGGTTTGGGTACTTCCACGAGTGCTGAGGCGCGTGAGTATTTCAAGAAGATTCAAGACCTCACTGTGAAGTTCGATATGGATACGATGACTGATGATTCTATCGTCCTCGCCTTTGATAAAAAGAAGGCTGATGCTAGGAAGTCTTGGCTCCTAGAGAACACAGCGAAGGATGCTGATCAACTTGAAGTTCCATATGGAAATGTGAAGCAATTGGACATCACAGACTTTGTACACAAAGACTTGGTGAACTTCAGTCTCGCAGATCTCAAGCGTTCTATTGCGCATATGGCTGATGGTCTCAAACCCTCCCAGCGCAAAGTGATGTACGCATGCTTCAAGAAGAACCTCAAGGATGAGATGAAAGTTGCACAGCTGGCGGCATTTGTGGCCGAAAAGAGTGCTTACCATCACGGTGAAGTTTCCCTAGCGGATACGATCGTAAAGTTGGCGAATGACTATACAGGTTCGAACAACATTAACCTTCTCGAACCTTGTGGTCAGTTTGGAACGAGGCTTATGGGTGGCAAGGATGCGTCTCAGACGAGGTACATCTTCACAAAGCTGACCAAGGAGGCACGAAAGATCTTTGATCCCAAGGATGATGCCATCCTCAACTACCTCGATGATGACGGTCGTCCAATCGAACCTGACTTCTACATGCCCACTCTCCCGATGGTCCTCGTGAATGGAACTGAAGGTATTGGTACGGGGTTCAGTTGTTATGTACCCCCATTCAAACCAGATGACATCAAGGACAATATTAAGCGGATTTTGAGTGGCGATGAAATTGTTCCCATGCGACCTTGGTTTAGAGGTTTCAAGGGGGTTGTTCACAAGGAGGAGGATACTTGGATGATGGAAGGTGTATGGAATTGGTCTGGAAGGAATATTGTCGTGACTGAGCTACCACCAGGTCGATGGACGCAGGATTACAAAGAGTATCTAGATGGTCTCGTGGAGAAGAAATTGATTGGAGGATTCGTCAATAACTCAACCACTGAAGATGTCCACTTTGAAATCATGGACTATGCAGGTAAAGATCTCCTCAAAGATCTCAAGTTGAGGAAGACCTTCCGTGTCTCCAATATGCATCTCTTCCATCCTACTAGGGGTATTCACAAGTATGAGAGTCCCGAGGAAATTTTGAAGGATTTTGTGGAACTTCGCCTCGAGCACTACAAGAAGCGGAAGGCACATCTCATCGATGTACTCGAGAAGCGAGCAGAGATGTGTGACCATAAATCAAAGTTTGTCTCGATGGTGATTGAGGGGAAGTTGGTAGTGTTCAAAAGAAAGAAGGTGGAGTTGGAGGCGGAGATGTCTTCGATCTTCCCCAAGATTGATGGAAACTTGGACTACCTCCTCAACACGAAGACTGTTGAGTATACAGAAGAACGCGTCAAGGCTCTTCTAGATGAAGCGAAACAGGCGAAGGATGATCTAGAGAAGATGTTGAAAACGAGCCATATTACGATGTGGAAAACGGATATTAAAAATATGTAAGCAGTAAGTAGATATGGGTGAGGCTGCTAAAATTTCCCTCAAGGCTATTGGAAAGCAGGATACACATCTTCTTTCCAAAGACCCAGAAGAATCATTCTTTAATTATAAAGACGATAAAGTACATTCTACTTTTCGAAAATATCATAGATCGCGAAATGTTGTCAACCCCACAGGTGTACCAAATTGGCCATTCGGACAGACAATCAAAGTTGAATTCAATCCCCAAAATATGGGTGATCTTTTGAGTAATATGTGGTTGAGTGTAAAAATGCCCGGACTTCGAAATCCAACTGTTGGTAACTACGCAGACCAACTGGGTAGACACATTCTCAGAAGTATCACGATGTATGTTGATGATTTGGAAGTTGAAAAGGTTCATGACGATTGGGGAATTATTTACGATGAGTTGTACCTTGAAATTTCTGAAAAAGTTGCGAATAGATTTCTTGTGAATAGAAACATAGGCTATGACGATTCAACTCTTTATCCAGCACTCGCTCAATATGATTCGGATCTTATGATTCCTCTTCACTTTTTCTTTTCCAGGAAATTTGCGAGTGATGAATATTCTTCAAATAAACCAAATCGTCCATATTTTCCAGTGTGTGCGATACATAGACAGAAGATTGTCTTCGAATTAGATTTTCATAAACAATCATTTTTTACAGATAGAACACAACTTCTAGAACTGACTGAATTCAAACTCGTCACAGAAGAAATTACTGTCAATCCTGATGAACGAAAATACCTCGCGAATGAGAGACAAACACTCATCACAGATCTTGTTAGAAAGCACCCCACCACAGTGAGTGAAATTGGTAAAGACATCATTCGAACAAACCTCGTTCCAAATATACCAGTCAAATGTATACATTGGTTTTTGCGAAACACTTTGTATGAAAATGAAAACGTGGCGATAGGTGATCCAAGTGACCCCGAGAACTATTATTCCCAAAACCGTTTTAACTTTTCTTCGAACGTAAACTTTGACGAAGTCCAAACATTCTTTGAGCCGATCATGGAAAATGCGAGTTTTTACATCAACGGGAATAAACTACCTAATGTTTCGAATACAAATCACAGTTACTACAAATATCTCATCCCTTTCAGAAATAGACTTGCGAGACCATTTAGAAATATCTATACATACAGCTTCTCGATGAATCCTATTAATGTGGAACCATCGGGAAACTTGGATTTTAGTCAGATACAGTCGGAAAAAACTTCGATAGAAGTAAAATTGGATACAAGGGAGGGGTCGCTAGTCGACGTGAATACTAAAACGTACTCTCTGCAGATGTACTACACCGGTTATCAGACATTCGTATTTGATCGCGGATTTATGTCAGTTGCTTACTAAACAACGAACCCTTGTTCGTAGAAATGTAATCAATGATATTATTCTTAATACACCATTTGATGAAATTCAACTGTGCTAGAGTTGTCTGAATTTCGTGAGATGTACCAGGAATTTCATAGGCAAATTTTTCTGAACGACAAAATGGATCGAACAGTTTCTTACTATACCCATCGAGACTTGATTTATAGGCACAATGAACCGTGAAATACTTTCCATCTTTAGTTGTGTATGAAGTATTGTTTTTCTTTGCATAGTTTGTGATGAACCATTCCAAGTTTCGTAGAGAGATTCCACTTGATTTGTCTAGAATGTTCATTAATTTAGTTCGGTTTTCTTCTTGATTATAAAATGAATTGATTGATGTTAGTAGAATACCACTTTTACTCATTGCTCAATACTGAGCCCAAATCTATAAGCCCCTTTGAATTTTCACAGCCAGGACATCCTCTGACAAACATTTTTTCAGGACCATGTGTATGTAGATTCGAACTCGAAAGTGACCGAACTTTAAGTTTTTCACCTTGAGTTTTGTGATGTCTACAATATCCATTTTCTGTTCCTTTGAAAAGACATCTCTGTCCATTAGACTTTATACCCTTACATAGTGATACGGTCGCGATAGATGGTAAATCTCTCAAAAGTAAATTGAGAGGGACTGCATGTTTTTTAGATATAGTCTCCGCATACTCTCCCAATAAAATGCCAACACGCTCACCAACTTCTTGTTCAATCAGTTCCGTAATTTTATCATGCAACATCACTCCTTACTAGATGATTGCTCGTATTTTTTAAATAGGTCTTGAATCGATTCAGTTTTTGGAACCCTCGTTTCTTTAATCCGTTCACGTAACTCAGCAACTTTCCCCGAATGATCGATACCAAGCTTCTTACACTCTTCTATGAGGTCATCTTTTTTCATACCACTGAGTGCTGGACCAGTCTCCTTCTTTTTAGGTTTGTGTTGAGATATGATCTCCCCAAATATATCCTGTTTCGGATCATCAAATAGAGGTTCGAGAAGATCGCACACCGGGTTTAGGAACTTGTTTACGAAATAGTAATGGTAATCAACGGGGATATTGTTTTCTTCTACATACTTGGGATCTTCAGCCTTCTCAAATCCCTTAGCTTTGGGGTCATCTGTCTTCGTCAGTAAAAATGGAACACGATCACCGGATTGTGGTTCAGAACCAGGCTTTCTGTCACGCATCTTGTGAACAACTTGTACGTGGGCTTGATTAATCTCACCAATTCGATGACCCGTGACAGACACTGGCTCTCCATTCACCTTGTAACTGTCTGAAAGTGACTTACTGAGTATCAGTTTATCATTCGGTACATCACCTGAAAGAAGTTCTATCGCTCGTTCTTTGGCGAGTTCCATAGGTGGACCTGTGTCGGGGGCATCAAGAACTACATCGAGGAGTTCTTTACACACTTCCCTCACGTGTGGAGTATTGTCTCGACGAACAACTTGAAGTCCCTTGATGTCGATGTAATCCATATGCATCTGGTCATCTTTACCCTTTGTCCAAAGCTTGGCGGCGTACCGCTTCTTTGAATAGAGGAAATAAGGCCAGTAAACCTTCTCGAGTTCCAGGTTGTTTGGCTTCTTGAACAGGGCGCTACACTCTTCAGCTGCGCGCTCACCTACTTCCCAGCTATACTGTACAGCTTCCTCACCCTTTCGATCACCTACATCAAACTCAACCATCACTGAATCGGTGTCACCATACCTTACCTTCGCACCCGGAAAGTTCTTCTCGACATAGGTCTTCGTCTCCTCGATCATACCACGACCTCGACATGTCGTCGTCGATGCGATTGGAACACAGGGTAAGATCCCTTTACCAGCCCCTGTAAAACCGTATACAGAGTTCATCGAGATTTTATAAGCCAACTGCTTACCATTGTAAACCTCCTTCATTCCACCCGTCGCAGCCGCCATATCCTTTTTTGCTTTCTTTCGAAACTGTTTGAGCTCAAGAAGAATCGCCGGTAAAAGACTAGGGACACCTTGAGCAAATTTATAAGTTCGATCACCAATATTGAAGGTTTCGTAAGTAACACCTGGTATATTCCCATATCGCCTTTCATCCATCACATAGCTCGAATAACACAGATTATGGGCCATCATGATTGAAGGGTACAATGCTTCAAAATCTAGGGCTGTGATTGGTGTATAGTATGCACCTTTTTGTGCCTCAAGAACAGTCGCACCTTCGTAAGGTTCTTCAGGAATCGCACCGTATCGAATCGTGGGAACCATAAATCCCAACTCCCTAGCCTTCTTCGTGAGCTGACTAAACACCTTAATCTGTTGACCGCGTTCAACTAGGAAACATAGAGGTACCCAAGTAGCTTTAGCCATCTCCAGGAGGTTGAGGAGTGTACACAACTTCTTCAAGAGTTTGTGGGGAAGTAAGGTATCCTTAATACAGTACTCAGCAACTTCACCCAACTTTACAGGATCACCCTCTTTGTAGCGAGCAAACATTTCTTTAGGGGACATATCAATCTTTTGGTCATCGAGATACAACTTTGAAACACTGTTCAAACTGTACGAATCCAATTTGTATCCCTTCTTAACTTCATGGAACATATCGAAAATAAATCGTCCAGACATCGGAAGTAATTTCAAGAAGTTATCCCCCAAAGCACTTGAACTCAATTTTTTCAGAGTAAGTTGACAAGATTCATCATTCAATCTACCAAGTTTGAAAAAGTTTGGGTTGCATCCACAATAACGAGCTCGTTTGTAAATATACTCAAGATCGAAACCGAAAATATTCCAACCAGTGATGATATCAATGTTCTTATCGTGTAGATACTTATGAAACGCTTCGAGCATTTCCCGTTCAGTCTCAAAACTTATGACATCAGGACCTTCCGTCTTCTTGTAACATAAACATACCTTTTCATATGGTTCATCAGTTCCAAACTTACAGAGAGAAATTGCAATTTGAAAACAAGCATCACCAGGAACCTCTGCATCTGGAAACTTACCTGTGGAACTGTTACACTCAATATCAAATGATCCCACAACGAATGGGGCAATATCATCCCGATCCACTGGCTTCAGAGAAGACCACTCGTTACACCATAGATCTATGTCCACCTTGGCGAGATGCGATCTCACACACTTGTCACCAGTATCGATCCAACCAGTTGATTGAATACCAGTTCGATGCATCAGGCGAAGAACTGGATCGAGGTTAGACTCATACACTTTCAACACTTTTGTTCCAGAAGAAAGGTCGACAGGTCTTCTCAAAAACCCATCAACACGACGACGGGCTGCAAGGTTCGTAAAGTTGATCTTCATAAAAAAGAACTGTTCATTGTTTTGAAATCCCCAAACATCTTTGGACTTGGCCATAGAATATGAAGTGACACATTCGGGACATTTCCTACACAGGAGATTATAGATTTCATTGACTGTTTGTTGTGACGTCCCAAATGAAAGTTTTATGAAGAAGTACGGATTGAATGATGTAGTCACACAAACCGATTTACCATCCTCAGTCTTCCCAAATATACTGACATGGTGTTCTTCTTCTGTGTCTCTAGGTTCCCATGTCAAAGCCTGGAAAACCACCATATGTATATTATGAGCCAAATTTTTAATATCAATTACTAATAAATGTCTGCCGCTTTAATTGAGCTTGTGTCGGTGGGTGCTCAGGATGTCTACATCACGGGTGAACCCCAGGTCAGCTTCTTCCGCCAGAACTACAAACGTTACACCAACTTCGCTATGAAGCCTGAGCGTATGGATTACATCGGTACCTTCGGTGCGAACAATGAAATTACTGTCCCTATTCGCTCTAAGGGTGATCTCATGAGCTACATCTGGATCGAGGACACTCTCGTGTCCAACGTGCAAGATAACCCCAACGGTCTATTCTCTTCCACCGCCTCTAACCCCACTGAGTTCCAACTTTGGATTGGTGGACAAAAGGTTTCTCAACTGGATTCCCTCTTCATTCAGGGTGTACACAACCCCCTCATGCGTGACACCACTGCGAAGGCGTCGATGGCTGCTACCACATCGACCCTGAAGTCTAACCATGGTGGAGACCACTACATGATTCCTTTCTTCTTCGGTGAGGATTGGACCAAGTGTCTACCTCTCGTGGCTCTCCAGTACCACGATGTCGAGATTCGCATCAAGTGCCGTGATGGTTACACTCCCGTCGGCACTCCCAAGATCTGGGGTAACTATGTGTACTTGGACACAGAGGAGCGCAAGTTTTTCACTGACAAGGAACACGAACTTCTCATTACCCAAACCCAATACCAACTCGCTTCCAGCACCGACACTGAAATTGATCTTAGCTATTTCAACCACCCCGTCAAGTCGCTTCACCTCGTCTCTGGTAACACGACCGCTGGTAATGACTGGGATTCCGAGTTCACATTCGATAAAACTTCCCTTTACATCAACGGTGTCCCCCTCTTCGAGGACACTTCGAACGTGTACCACCATACCGTCGTTCCCGAAATGCACTGCACCGACCTCCCCGATGATATTCTCGAGGATCTGCCCACCTTCTCGTGGCCTTTCTGCCTGACCATGAGCAAGATGCAGCCCACTGGGTCGCTTAACTTCTCTCGTATCGATAACGCTAAGCTCACCCTCACCAACCCCTCGGGTGGTAACCAGCTCCACCGTGTCTATGCGGTCAACTATAACATTCTCCGCGTGAAGAATGGTATGGCTGGTGTCGCTTTCGGTAATTAATTCCAATTGTCAATCAAAGTTTTCGTCTTTTCATACATTCCCTTCCCATGGAAGGTCTTGTCCTTTTCTCCCTCCCAAATTGTGAGTCGGTCCTCAAGGAAATCCTTGAACTTATCCGAGTCACAGTTAGACTTGTATCGAACCTTTTCACACTTAAGTGCCTCTTCCATCACAGCATTACGAGCATCCATCGAACGCTTAGCCATTTCATCGGGTGTCAGACGAGTAGAGACTTCTTGTTTTTTTCCAAGTGCCATTTATATTATGGAAGCTCCTATTCTTTATTACTGTAAAGCGTGTAAGAGAACTTATGATGGTCACGCACAATGCTGTTTCGAGATGGAACATGTCGAAGTTAAAATCCCCACAAATACTAAATGATACCACTTATCATAGCTGGTGCCCTCACTGGTGCCCTCGCGTACACTTATATGGGACAGAACCTCGTGTCCGCCTCCGAAGCTAGAAGGCTCATCAAGGGGGGTAAGATAAAGAAGGTCATCGACGTTCGCACCATCACTGAATACCGTGCGGGTCACTACCCCAAAGCACTTCATATCCCTGTGGACAAGATCAATGAAAAGACCACCACAGAACTTCCCAAGAAGGGTTTACTCGTCTACTGCAACACTGGACAAAGGGCCAGATTTGCGGCAGAGAAATTAGAGGAACTTGGGTTCGAAGATGTCTATTACATCGCTGGACCTTATACAGGATTACTTTAAATATGAGAGTAGCCAATGTACCCCTCTTTCTTTACAATCCCTGGTGGTAATGTTTCAATCATCTGAACTTCCGCCTTGACCGATGTCTTGACACCTTTGGGTTTCCCTTTGGGTGGTATCATCAGAGTCTCTTCCTCTTCCTCTTCCTCTTCCTCTTCTGGGGTCTCTGGGGCGGGACCAGGGGCGGGACCTGGGGCGGGACCAGGGGCGGGACCAGGGGCTGGCTCGGCTTCGGCTGTCTTTTTCTTACCAAAGATGTAATTATAATTTGTCGCTATGACGAGAACGACTACAACTAGAAAAGTTCGAAGGAGTCTATAATCGATACCTTTCATTATACATTAGTACAATATTTTTTTAGATGTTCAAGACGATCATTTTCACGGTTCATAAATATTGTGAGTTGAGTGACATTACCTTTGAGTGTAACAAGTCCATGCTGCTTCAAAGATGTGACATTTTCGACCCGTGTTATATCAACCCAAGACATCTTTGAACTCGGTGTTTTACTGTGATGTATAGCTAAGACAGCTGCATCCCTCTTCGTCTCCCTAGGAACCTGGTCCCCATCGCAACATATTACAACGTGTGCACCTGGATAACCACTCGCATGCACCCACCAACACTTTGGGTCACTCGAGTTTGTAAGCATATCATTCTCTTTCGCTGTTTCTCCGACGTATATGGTTACATCATCTTGTGATATATATTGGTACATTTATGTTATTCGATGTTATTCTTTAATATTTTCATCGATAATCCTATTCAAAGTTCCAACCAAAATATATTTATATTCAGTCTTAATTAACTCGCCACAATGTATACCAGTCCAAGTAGCTGGAAAGAATATGAGTTTACCTTCTTCTGGTCGTACTTTTCTACCATTTATAAAAGCAGTTTTACCACCTTCATCTTCTTCTAATGTATTTAAATACCACATAAATGTGAGAATTCTACTTGGGTGTTGACCAGAATAATCAGAGTGCCATCTATACCTCGAACCTCCTGAAATTCTTTGTATGCTTATACAATGTAGAGCAGTGGTAGTTCCTAAACTAAAATGTTTCACGAAATTAACATCACCATCTATCCCAATTGTTTTATCTAAAAACTTCGTAAATTCTTTTCTGTATTCTATTAAACCCTCTGTAATAAAATATACGACCTTTTCATATAACTTGCCCCAGGTTTGGGGGTATTCCGTGAGATGGATTTCTTTACTATCTTTCCAACTCTTATTCATTGAATTACCTACTAACCCATCTTTAAATTGATCAGAATTACTTTCAAATTTTTTAATGATAGCTTTACATAGATTTGATGGTAAACTGTTTTTTATTTCATAAATGAAACTCTCATCCATATATTAAAGATATATTTATAATCTTTAATATATGCACGTCGTTCTTAAGCCCAGTCCATCTGTGAGTCATAAGTATCGTGTGATTCTTCCAAGTAAAAGAGCTATAGATTTCGGTCAGAAAGGTGTTCAATATTACACAGATCATGGCGATGCTCGTCTCATGCGTGCACATCTTATTAGGAAAGGTGCTGTGATTCCTAAGAAGTTGCGGATAGAGACAAACCACCGTGAAATTCATCGGGGTATGTTGGGTGTAGATGAAAGTGAAAAGGAAGATTGGGAAGATTTTTTTAGAGCTGAATACTGGGAACGGTGGTTGTTATTGTCCTATCCGGATGTCAACAAATCCAAGCTATACATGACAATGACCAAGGGTGTCCTTTTCATGCCCCAACCAGAAGATTTATGGTTTTGTGAAGACAGTATTTTCAAAGACCTGTAGAACCAAATCCACCAGAACCCCGTTCAGTATCTTCTACTATGTTAATTTCCTCAATTGGTGGCGTTTCACAACGCTCAAGAACAAGTTGTGCGATACGATCCCCCTTCTTGATTTCAAAGTCTTTCTCTCCATGGTTGAACAAGACGACTTTAATTTCACCGGTATAATCGGGATCAATAACACCCGCACCAACATTGATGCAGTGCTTAACAGCTAGACCCGAACGAGGAGCTACACGACCATATACACCTGGGGGGAGTACAACTGTAATACCAGTACCTACGAGAGCTCGACCAGCCTGGCACGGAACCATGGCATCTTCGGAGCTATATAAATCATATCCCACAGAACGATCAGAGCCACGAGTAGGCACAATAGCATCGAAACAAAGTTTCTTGACCCCGAGGGACATCTATTTTTATTACAATCTAATTCCTTAAGTCGGTGGTTGACCAAATCTAGGTGAAATACCATTTCTAGCTCTTTCTTTATATACAAGCTCAAGTAACCAGAGAAACATCTTACTATAACTAGTTATTTTTCTTCAAATATGTGAGTGTACAAATACCACAACTGAAAATATTTATGAAATATTGACACCCCAAGATATACAACTTGGTGTATACATCTTCATATGCATAAAAGTAAGACAAATATAAAGTCATACATGATTCATAACCAACACGAATCAAAACATTTGATGTGTGATACAACTTATTAATTGCTGGGTACAAGGAGCTGTTTCTAGGTGTAAGTCTTCGAATAGTAAGTAAAGATGTATCAATTTCAACTAGTCCCACACGACTGACGATAAAAGCTTCATATGGGTACAAGAGGGGTCTGAGAAGAGCTAAAAGACATACCAAATGATGAAGTACGATCAAACTTCTGTACCTATGTACAATTTTCGGTTGGAGAAATATCCACACGAGGTCGTAAGACATGTATGTCGTAAGGGCGTGCGTCAAAAACATCGGATACACCACGTATCCAAAGACTGTCTCGGCGATACATAATACAGAAAAAGGTGCTAGAAATGTTAATGAAGCCACATCATGAATAAGAATGGAACGATCCTTATTCATCCTGTGATAAGAGGATATTTTTGCACTCAAAGGGTTTCGAACCCCTGACCTCAAGCTTACTAAGCTTGCGCTCTACCACTGAGCTATGAGTGCGGAATGCTGAGAGCGGGGTTCGAACCCGCGCGTGCGTAGCACAAACGATCTTAAGTCGTCCTCCTTAGACCACTCGGACATCTCAGCCTTTTACGAGTATCATGTGAAGATAGATTATTATTCGTTAGGTGGATGAGACCAGATAAATGAGGTAGCTATATATTTAACACCCTTTTCAACCTTTTTACCTCTGTGATAATAGATCCACGATGCAGGAAACAATACCAATTTACCAGCTTTAGGCTGAACAGATTTACCACAGGCAAAATCTGTAGTTCCACCACATCCCTCCTCTACATCATTCAAGTACAAAATATATGTAAGTAAGCGACTATTTCCAGGAAGTTTTGCGTCATGATGCCAGCGATAAAATCCATCTTGTGTAGTTTTTTGAATTTGTGGTTTACCTATATAAACATTTTTCAAATTGTTTTCAAGTAGTTTTTTTTTCATATCTACATCCTTTTCATATATATGAGTAGCATAATCACCCAAACTTGACCGCACAGAGTCAAATATTATTTTCATGTGTACCTCCGCCTCTTTCCGCCAAGGTCCTTCAATAGTGTTAAGTGGTACGTCTGTACTCACTTTAATATTTTTGTTTACACCACCCATTGTGCCACCTGGGCGTTGAGCTGACTTATTATTTTCAAATAATTCGATCAGTTCATCACAATATTTACGAGACAGATGTCCCTCTTTTTCAAAGATAAGGTCTTTCATTGTTATATATTGTGTATTGTGTATTACGCTTTAAGCGTCTAAAGACTCTTTACTCCACACAAATCCTGTAAGTACATACTTTTCACCCTTTTCAACCTTTTTACCTCTATGAAGATATGTCCACGTCGAAGGAAATAATACCAATTTACCCACCTCTGGTCGTATAGATTTACCTGTATAAAAATCTGTTGTTCCACCGGCTCCTTCTTCTACATCGTTCAAATAAATCAGATATGTGAGTATACGACTATTTGATGGTCGTGCATCATGATGCCATCTATAAAATCCACCGGTATCCATTTTCTGCAATCTGGGAAAACCCAAGTGGAAATTGTGTAACGGGTATCCTAGTTCGTTAAATTTTTCTATATCGTCTTCTACGAGTTTCCAGAAGTAATCTCCAACAGCTCCACGGATTTTATTGTTAATATATGAAGCTTCGCGTGAAAATCCATTAGCAGGATATAATGATATATCCGTAGTTATCTTTACATTAGGATTATACCCCCCGACAGTTTTACCTATATTCTTATTTTCAACTGCATCGTAACGCTTTATCAAGTTATTACAAAAATGGGGGGTTAAGAAATCATCTTTTTCGTAAATAAATTCCATTACTGTATTGAGTATTATTATCTTTAAATCATCTCGCATACCCAAATCCAGCAAATATGTACTTGGTACCATTTTCAACTTTTTTACCCCTATGAAGATAAGTCCAAGTTGTAGGAAACATCAGTAATTTTCCAGCTTTGGGTCTCACAGATTTACCTAAGAAATCGGTACTACCACCATCTTCTTCACTCATATCATTTAGGTAAATGATGAATGCCAATACACGACTACACCCATTTAAAGCAGAATCTATATGCCATCTATAAAATCCCCCGGTTCTTGTTTGTTGTATTTGTGCTGCATCAAGTTCTACACGGTCTATAAACATATCTGCTTGCATCTGATTATACAATTTACTGTCGATTAAATGTTTCTTATATTTGTCTAACATTTCACCAGTTTTAGACCGAATAAAATTAAGTTCTTGTTCCCATTGTTTTCCATGAACTTTCAGATCGTAACCTTTTTTAATATGAAGTTGAACTCCACCAGCGGTTAGACCAGGTTCTAGACGACCTTCATTTTCGATTTTTTTTACCAGGTTTTCACAGAATTCTTTTGGAATGAAATCTTCACATTCATACACAAACTCCATTACACTTTATAATGCTAAAGTCTTTAATAATCTTAACCTTTATTATGAATCATATGATGATATCAAATCTTTAAGCATTTCGGTGGTGGTTCGAACGCTGTTTTCTCTGCGAGTTCCTTACGCTGTTTCAATTTCTTGATATCTGCACCCTGGCAATCATGTTTTGGTAGGTGAATACAACTCGGACAGAAACTTCCTTCACAGTATTGACAATCAATGGGTACACCACATTTTTTCTTACAACGTTGGCAAGGCATGCTATACTATCACCCCCCATTTTTAAGTTCGTGAACAACCATCAAAAACGCAACCGGGTCGTGCCAATACGAACCCACCGTCGCGTTCGGATCTTCCGGGTCATACGACTCGTCACCAAATAAGAAATCAACACCAAATATAGCTATACTCGGAATATTGGTTGCTGGATACCGCTTCCCAGATCGCCTCATTTCGACAGAAACCTGACGTTTTTGGAGGTTACAATGGTTACAGAGTGGTTGGAAGTCGTCAACCGTTTGTGTCATAGCATCTAACACTCTAGGGTCATTGTAAAGATCGTTCTTGTGGTCAATCACAATACTCGACCTACAACCACATACGACACAAGGTTCATTCTGGAGTGCTTCACGAATGTCGTTTCGAATCGGACGTTTAGATTCGATTTGATCCGGATTCCAACCATCCATTTGAATATGCGTGATTTTACGTTGTTTACCTCTCACAAATTTCCAAATGTACCGATCATCATTCCAGGGGCGATTGTATCGGATATTACCATTTGTAGACCACGGAAGTCCGACATCTTGAATCTCCTCGATGGTCACTTCCCGGCTAATACCACTCTCATCCGGACAAAAGAGACTATCGATGATGTTTAAACGATCTTGGCGAACCATTTTTACTCATCACCTAATTTCATATCACTTAGGCTCTTAAAGTATGTTTCATCAAGTTCGGATCCCACGAATCGACGACCCGTCTCTTTACAAGCAATCGCAGTCGTTCCACCGCCAAGAAATGTATCTACGACGACATCACCTTCGTTTGAATGCTTCTTAATGAGCTCTTCAAATAGTTTGATACTCTTTTGAGTAGGGTGAAACCTCTTTTTACCCCCTTGGATTGGAAATTCGTAAATTCCCTTGTCGTATTCACCATTGAATGTTGGTTTTCCTTTCTTCACTCCTAGAAGTGCAATTTCCCTAGAGTTTGTGAGATAGTTCACTCGAGAGTTTATGGGTTGTGGGTTCGTCTTGATCCATTCGATGAAACGTAATTGTTTAAACTTGTACTTTTCCATGAGCTCTTTGAGATGTGATAACTTCCAAAGATCAAAGAAAATAATACACGTCCCACCATCCCTCAACTTCTTGTAGTACAACTTCATAAAATCTTCAAGTGTTTCCATCGTGAACTTCTCATCCCACTCTCCATAATTTGTTTTGACACTATACTTTGTTCCGTAGATAGTTCCATACTTCAAGAAATTTTCCTTCGCATTTGGTGTTGTTTTAGCGGCATCATTCTCAATGAGATAGTCTTCCCACTCTTTTTCAGTCTTTGTTAAGTTCTTACCAGATTCAATTGCGTTATGAAGAGCATTCATACCGGTTTCATGTGAAATGATATACGGTGGATCCGTCAATATCAAATCTACAGACCCATCGTCCAAACTCTTTAAAAGATCTCGTCCATCACAATGGCGAATATCCATATATCTGTATGAGACTTCTACTGTTTAAGTTAGATAAAGCCTCTTTTGTATATACCAACAATGACTACGGTCGCATTTGCCAAGCCAGTCGTTCCCACTGAGTACTCCCGCCTCAAGACAACCCTGAAAAAGTCTACAGCTGCGTATGGCACCGCTCTCAGTGCCTCGTACTTCATCACACAGGGAGCTGACCAGGGTGTTTCGGCAACCTTGGGAGCCGCCGCCTCGTACGCGTATGTGACCCTTCTATCGGATAGGGTGGACAAGTTTGAAAAATCGGCAATTCAGAAGGAGTTCTTGGCACCACTGTGTGCCGCTGCTTTTGAAGTGTCGTGGAATAACGCACCTTTCGCGTTTGACTTTGATTATGGAGCTACTTTCGTGGGGTTTCTCGCTTATAAGTTTGCCCTCACCACAGTCCTATACGAGACTGTGAAGGAGATGATGATTGGGGACAGTGAAGCCTTCTACGACACCGATGAGAAGGTCTACAACGACCTTAGCGAAGACGACGAAGTTCCCGAGCAATCTTAATAATTTTACGAGGAGACGCTCGGTTGATCTTCCTCTGGCTAGTCGCATTCAAATAAGAAACACGTTTATCTACCACATTTTTAACGTTAGCCCTGGCACGCGCAACGGCGGCTGGATTGGGGGTGCGTGGCTTGGGTCTGGGGATACGCACAGGGGAAACCGCCCGAACCACCTTCATTGTGGGGGTCGTGATACGAGTGGTCATGGCCTTCATAAAGTTGGTGGCAATCTTCCTGTCGAGAGCCTTCTTTTCCGCGCGCTTCTTCGCAGCCATGCGCTTCTTCGCTGCCTGAGGGTACATCTTCGCGAGGGGGACGTTGTTCATGCTGTTCTTCGCTTTACCTTTGATGGCACCACACAGTTGCTGGACAGTCTTCTTATCCGTGTTGATGCCATACTTCTTGGCAACCTTCACCACCTCATCCTTCTTGTAGAGACGGCACTTACGCGCACCGAGCTTGAGATCACCCGCCTTGTCTACGGAAACGAGTACTGGAGTCATTGTTTATTATTAGTCAAGAAATTTATTGCTTTTTATTAAAGGAAGATATGGGTGTCCTAATATTCTATGTATATTTACTCTCACGTCTTACGAGAAAACCCAAATGGAAAAAAGTCAAGGCCAAGGCTCGGTGGATTTAATTCATCTCCCCGGTCTGGAGGAACTTATCAATCCTGTTCGCGATAGACTTCCCAATACCCTTCACCTTCTTGGGACCCTTCGCCAATTCCTCACCACTCGTCACTTCATAGTCGAGGTTGTAAATGATTTCAGCGGCGTTCTTGTACGCACGAACCTTGAAGGGGTCTTCGAGGTCTTCAGCATAATCCTCGAGGGCCCGCGCAACTTCCTCGTTGGTGGAAGCACCCTTCTCGAGCATCTCGAGCTTCTTCACCTTCCCAGTTGAGAGGAACTCATCGATGACATTGGCGATGCTCTTTCCGATACCTGCAACCTTCTTGGGACCCTTAGCGAGTTCTTTGCCACCGGTCACCTTGAATGGAAGGCGGTCGATGATCTGAGCGGCGTTATCATATGCCTTACTCTTGTGTTCATCCTTTTCGTGGTGAGCGAGCTCATCGAACACATCAGCAAGTTCGCTGTTGTAGGAGATGAAAAAGTCAGACTCTGACTCATCGTCGGTGTCCTCGTCGGAGTCTTCGAGAATCTGACTCTCATTTGAGGCGACCGACTCATCGGAAGACTCCTCGAGAATCTGACCCTCATTGGAGGCGATGGATTCAGCATCCTCAAAGTACTCGTCGAGGAAGTGGTCAACCTTGGAGGCGATACCCTTTCCGATACCCTTAATCTCAAGGAGACTCTCACCATTCTGCACCTCAAAGTCGAGAGTGGCAATGATATCCGCAGCTGTGTTGTACGCCCCAGTCTTGAAAAAGTCAGAGGTCATCTCACCAAGTTCCCTGAGGTGCTCGGCAATCTCCTTGTTTAGGGTGTGCGTCTTGGTTCGAGCAGTCGTCTCAAAGAGAGAAGGCTTTGTATCCTTGTTGAGCTTCTCAAGGGTGGCGACTCGCTCTTCTTCAGACCTTTTGTAGAGTTCCTTGAGCTGTTCAATCTTGGTGCGAGACTCTTCGTTCTCCTTCTCAAGCTTGAGGATGTAATCGGTGATGGAACGGGAGTTCATGTTGGAAGACATTGTATGTGTAATGGAAAGTTGTAGGTGCGGCGTTCACTTAGGTGTTTAAAGATAATATGTGTCCATAATAAAATGTTAACAAGACTCTTAGTTGTACGACCAACTGTCCGTGTCAATGCCAAAGCGAGGGAAAATAATTTCATTTCAACCTCGGATGGACCAGGTGAGGGGAATAAACGGTTTCCTTCTATAGACCAGGGCCCCGAAAAACCCAAAAAGAAGGTGAATCCTATCAAGAAGTTTCTCATGGAGAAGTTTAAGATCAAAGAGATTGATTACAATAAGTTCGAGAAGGAAAACAAATGGGCGATTCGTCCGGGTAAGAACAAGGATAAAGACAGTGATCCTTAAATAATAAATGCCCCTCGCGCTCACTTTCTTCATTCCCACTACACGCAGTGTCAAAACTCGGGCATTCAAAGATCCGGCACAATACGACACAGAAGTCAATGCAGCGCGTGGTTTCAAAACCCCAACTCACACCCACAAAGAAACCAAAAAAACAAATCACACCATCCGTGTTGAGAATGGTGTCACTTATGACCCCGATCAGTATGATATCGAAGAGAATGCCGAACGACACATCATGAAAAAGAATGAAAAAATTAATTGGTAACTACTTCAAGAATGAAATTTTTATCAAATGCACCTAGAGTAATCTTTCCCTCGTCCACAAGACGCTTAATCGTATCACCAACCTTTAGGTTTTCGTTATACGCATCAGTGTGTTTTGGATCAGCTGGTAGGTTTGGCATGAGCATATTGAACGCCATCATTTTCTTGGCCATCGGGATTTCTTTATCTTGAAGTACACGCAAAATGTCTTTGGGAATATTGGAAGGATCCATTATTGATTACTTGGACTTTTTCTTTAATTGGTTACTCTTGGATTTTGGTTTTTTAGACGAACGATCCTTCACATGTTTCACTAAACTGACGGCGGCGGCACTTTGTGCAACTGTAGAAATAAGGGCTCCTGTGCAAATGGGACAAGGCATCTTATAACTTTACCAAAGACAATTCTGACGCCTAAGTGACTCTCAATACATTCTAAAGACATCGACAAATATGGAAGCTCATAAGGACAAACTCAGAAGCCTTCTCGAAAAAGATTCTCCCTTTTTTCGAGAAGTTCAGGAAGAGTGTAAAAAGCAGATTGATCAAAAAAGTAGATGCATCTCAAAGCTAAAAAGAAGGGGTTTTCCTGTTATATTCCAAAATACAACACTTCCTTTCAATCCCGATGCTTTCCTTAATACTATCAAAAACTCGATACTGACCAACTTAACCCGTGATTTCTTCAAAACTAAAAAGGGTGAATGCCCGGGATGTGGTGATTTGTGTAAGAAGTTTGAAAGGGCTCACACCATCAAGGAGAGACCTGCTATTGCGAAAGAGGCCTTGGATAACGTGATCAAGAGAAATTTAGATACTGGGATGTTCGAAATGTCTGAATTTCTCAATGAATTTATAGATTTACATGAGAAGTATCCAATCGTATTTCTTTGTTCCGAATGTCACAAGATTTTTGACGATGTGATTCGAAAAGAAGTCACCATGAAGAACGTGATAAACGTAATCGGAAAGATGAACGCCGCCATGCCTCACCACGAGTTTGAACTCGAACCCATCACTGAAGGTGGTATTCGTGTCAAGCCCGATGGAAAGCAGACTTGCAAAACTATTCGACTTTATGTTGAAAAGTGGCCATGGATTGGAGCTGATGTTGAAATTGATCTTGACAGACCGTTAACCTTCGACAAATTTAACAGCCCTATATTTAGGTCATTCAACGACGCCTATCAGTGGACCAAAGATGAGATGAAATGTGTTAATCTTATCTTCAAGGAAGAAGGACTGAAGAAAGTCACATATTGAGCTTTGTCACATCCACCCCATACCCCAACTCCTCCACAAGTGGGTCGTTCTTGTAGTCTATTTTGTAATACACCTTTTTGATTCCACTACTCGCCAGAGCCTTGTAGCAGTTGAGACATGGATAATGTGTCACGTACGCCACACAATCATCGATGGAGGCACCCCTCTTCGCCGCATCCGTGATTGCGTTAATCTCTGCATGTATCGTCGCTTGTTCGTGTCCATCCCTCACTATGGATTTGTGTTCGCACCCACCTAGAAATCCATTGTAGCCCATACTGATGAGCCTATTGTTCTTCACGAGGACACACCCCACCTTCAACCTCTCACATGGAGACCGAACAGAGGCGAGTTGAGCAGTCTGCATGAAGTAGTCGTCCCAAGAGATTCGGGACATCTTTTATAATTATTATCGTAAATCTTTATCCGCCGTGTAATATGTCTTCCCCTTAGTTACAAAACTATGAACCCTAGCATACCCCCACGCTTGTGGTGAGGCTCCCGGACGATGCCCGGTTCTCCACGCGGCGAGTCCCCTATTGTACACGGTCTTGAGGGTCTTCAAAGGCACACCAGTAGCCTTAGCAATTTCAGGGAGAGATTTGGCTCCCGGATACATCTTTCTAAACTTTTGCGTGTAGGAAGAGGTCTTTGTCTTCTGTCCCTTGTCCGTCTTGAAGTCTTTGTAGTCTCTCCGGAGCATCTTCTTGTAGCGGGTCTCAACCTCCTTGAGGGTGGTGAGTCCCCTGAAATATTTGAGGGGTGCGTAGATCCGTCCCTCCTTTTTACGCAGCTCCCCAACCTTCTTGGTAATCTGAGCATCGCTGAGAGGCATCTTACCTTTTACTGAGAAATTCTAAATGTACCTTCGAATTTATCGGTACACACGGTTTGTGTACCACCCGGTATTTTCACATTTCTTGTTAAATCTATCACCGTTTTATTTTGAATATCCATATCATTCATTCTTAAATGTCCTTGCTTACCCTGATACGCATCAAGTTTATCAATCTTCATATTTTCGATCTGTGCACAACACGCATACTGACCTTTGGGGAGAGAACGTTTAATTTCAACACCCAATTTTGCACCCGGATTCATAGTTAAGTTGGATACAACTTTACCTTCACAACCTTCTTTAGCATACTTCGTAGTCAGTATAATATTAGCCTTTTTGGTAGAAACATTCTTTGCCTCTGGCTTTGGCTTTGGCTTTGGCTTTGGCTTTCCTGAACCACTTACACTGGCGGACATACCTTTCCCTGAACCACTCCCACTTGCGGACATACCTTTCCCTGAACCAACTTTCGTGGCTGGTGCGGGCTCCGCGACTGGTGTGGGGGCGCGTGAAGCAGTCGCCTGTACATTCCTCGGTTTCATCAATAGAAATCCTATTGTTACACCGGCGACAATCAATAACAAAACTAAAACACCGATGAAAGCTGGGTTCATCCTTACCTTTTGCCGAGATATTTTACCGCCGTCTTTATATCGGGAAATAGGCGATTGGCCAATTTCACGCGCCCCGAGTTAGGATTGTAGTACCCACTATACCCCTCGAAAGTTGCCCGAATGAAATCACCCATATAAAAAATACAACATTATTTTAATAAGTCAGGATGAGTCTCTCAATTATCATGGGAAATATGTTTTCAGGTAAGACATCTGAACTCATTCGGAGACTGAAGCGACTCAAAGTTCTCGGTAAACAGATTGTGGTTGTCAATTCTGGAAAAGATACACGATCCCCTGATGAAGTCCTCAAAACCCATGATAATGTCAAGTTTGATTGTCACAAGGTGATCAACTTGTATGAACTACTGGGAAAGTGTGATTTTGAGGATGCCGATGTTGTCGCGATCGATGAAGCACAATTTTATCCCGATCTTAAACAATTTATCATCACATGCATGGATATGGGTAAGGATGTGATCATAGCAGGTCTAGATGGTGACGCATTTCAGAGGAAATGGGGAGAACTTCTTGATTGTATCCCAATTGCTAGCGAAGTTACAAAGTTATCGGCACTGTGTAAGTATTGTCGACACGAGACCCCTGGTCCATTCACAAAGAGAATTGTAGAAGACCGAGAACTCGAACTCATCGGTGGGAGTGATATGTATGTCGCCGTATGTCAGAAACATCTATGAACATCCAGAATCAAAACAACCCGCCTACCGTCACCCGTCTTGGTAAGTTCGTGGTACCGTGCGTGATCAAAGAGGTACTCCTCACCTTCCCTATGTACGTGGGGCCCCTTCTCAGTATAGAGTGTACAGTCACCTCCACCCTCTATAGTAAGATGATACCGAAGTAGGAGGTTTGTTTCTGCACGATGTGGTGCGATAGTCATTGGTCCTTCAACAACTGCGAAAAGTGCAGTCTCTTTATTTATACAGGGAATCTGATCGATGAGATTTTTTAAAAGTGGAAAGTTTTCAGCTTTGTAGAAATAGTACCTCTCATTCTTCTCAAACCATGGATCGAGATCATGGAAGTATTGTTTCTCAAGTTTCTTGGAAACTTTCCCAAACTCTTTTTGAATCTTTCGAAAATGAAACTTGATGAGCCATAGACCTGGATGATCTAGAACCCTATAGTTTGAACATCCAGTAAGTATGTCAATGATCGTGTTTCGCATACCTACCAGGGGTCGTCGTGGGTTCTGAAAATACAGGCGGTCGATGGGTGCCTTTAGGTAATCGTGGAGAACCAACCCTACAGGAACCAATACCAGTGGCCACATTATTTTCTCTGTAGATAATAAAAATGCCTGGATACGGTGGACCAATGGAAAAGTATGCCCCCGCCCCTGTCAAAGAAGTCGAGACTGTCGAGAAGCGCTTCGTGATGCCCAAGATGCCCGCTCTCACTGTGGTTCAGATTATGCTCGTTGCCACTATCGCCCTTTACGCCTACAGCGCCCGTAAGATGAACGGTGTCGTCGTCTCCACCCTCGCGCTCACTGTGGCCCTCCTCCACGTGTACGACCACATGTACCGTGTGAAGCGTGGCCCTGAGCAGCTTTTCTTCCTTCCCAAGAAGGAAGCTTACGGCTGCATGGCGTGCAAGTAAATTATGTTAGTAAAATATAAGTATGCGCGTCAGTATTATTAAAAGTCCTGATCGTAAAAAAAAGTTCAGGGCTGTCTTAGAAGACGGCAGGACTGTTGACTTTGGTGCCAGTGGATATTCAGACTACACCAAACACAAGAATCCTTCACGTATGCGTTCCTATGTACTCAGACATGGCGGTCAAGTACCCAAGAGGACAATAGCAGAGAGAGATCCCAAAAAGATCCATAAAATGATGCTCAATGTGACATCGAGTGATAAAGAAGATTGGAAGTTGAGTGGTATCGGTAGGGCTGGTTTCTGGTCCCGCTGGTACCTCTGGGGTCATCCATCGTTTGAGGGTGCTAAAAAGATCATCACAAAGAAGTTTGGGGTTACTTTTGACAAAGTTCCCTAGCAGAGTATCCAATTAGAGTCATTGGAACTCCAGCTGATTCCAATGCATTTTGTCCTACAACCGCAGCTTTTTTCATACCACCGATTGTTAGTATATCACCAGGTTGGTCATAAGGAGGAGTAGTTCTAATAGCTTTAAATTTGTCAGCAGTAGCACAAAATGCCTTAACATCGTTAGGGTTGGATTTGATAATTTTGTCCATTTCTAATTCTCTTTCCTTACTGGTTTTCAAAGCATCGGTTCTTTTCTTAACAACATCATTTAAAAAGAGTGAGTGTTTCTCAAAATCGTTGATTCCCGACACCTTCAAGAAGTGTGGACCCGTCCTAGGAATTAGACCAGAGAAGAAGGCGGCGGCTGAAGAGGATGATGAACAGCAAGAACAACAAAACATCATCAGAAGTATTGTACCGAGTTTCAGCTTCATATACCTTTAACGTTTATTTAATTTTGCGAGTTCCAAAGCACGTTTCACGAACGCCTTATCCCGTTTAATCTTAGGATCCGCGGCGATAAGACGCAACAACGTAGCAGTGGGGATCTTGGGGCTATTCCCCGTGGGTTTGGGCATCTTCTTCAACTTTTTCTTCGCTTCCTGAAGTTGTTTCACACCTGGCATTTATTATGGGCGGAGACCTTTTTTCGCGAGAGTCGCCTTGAGCTCAGCCATAAGTTTGGCGCGCTTATTGTTTAGCACAGGTTTCCTAGGTGGAGGGGGTGGAGGAGGTGGAGGGGGGGCGCGAGCGCCTTGCGACCTGGGTGTCGCCATAGGAGCAACTACGGTTTGACAGATACGAATAACTTTTTGGGCGTTCTTGACGCTGTTCTCAAAGTTCATAGTAATCTTGGAGCGGAGTTCTCTCGCGGTAAGTTTCACACGCTTTCCATCGACAGTCTTGGTGACACGGAGACCCAGCTTCTTAGCTTTATTTTTCAGGTCCTTGTACTGCATATATTAGTACACAAGAAAATCATAAAACGTCTTGATGTCTCCATCATTAATCAACTTGACAAATTCCTGATCACTTTTCGAGAAAAGAAGTGGATTCGGTGATGCCATCGTAAACGCGCGATCTATAGTTACCCCACTCTGGTCCAGGTAAATGAGTAAGTTTGTGATTTGTTCCTGAGGCAACACATCTAAAGAAATTCTAAACTTTCCCACAGAGAAGTCATAATCACTTTCACTTTTTTTAATGAGCAATTGTCTTTTTATAAACTTTTCTAAATCGGTTTGAGGATTGATACCTATCTTTATATCACACCTGAGATACTCCATCAAGTCTCGAACACCGTGTGCGACCAGTTTCACAAAACTGCGTTTCTCCGGTGTCATACTTACAATGTATAAAGATAAATTGTGAAATTAGGGTAAGATGAGTGAAGTCCATGAACTTAAAATACTTATTCATAAGGTTCTACTACCGAGGATTAGACAACTTGAGGAAGAGGTTTCATCATTGAGAAAACACACTTGGCCATATGTCCAAAGTAATCGTGAGAAACATCAACTTGACGACATCGAGGTGAAGAAGGATTTTTTCAAACATCTCGATGAAGATACGATTAAGGAACTTTTACTTGAAAAGGCGAAACTTACGAGGACACCGGGATTTCACAGGAGAGAATACGATCTTACAAATAATTTTTGTTGAGGTATTATAAATGATCCCAGGTCTTGGATTACCCAAGATTCCTTTCATTTCTGACCTCTTTAAAGGAGATGATAAACCCATGAAGACTGAGTGGCTCGTTGGATACATCGTGAGTATCCTATGTTCCATGTTGGTGGCATATGGTTTGATGAAATCGCCTATCAAAACACCGCCGCTCATGATGATGGCGTGCGTCTGCTCATCTTGTTGTAGTTCCTCGACTTCGCGTGTCGTGTCAGACATTAAAAAGCGCGTTTAAAAAAAGTCGTCTGTCCTGTACATATTCACCGCGAATGAACCAGTCTTACCAGTCACGGAGACTGTTTCATTTCCGTATAACTCTTGGCATCCAATATCTTCCATACAGTCGCGACCATTGTGACTCACTGGAATGGGGTACAGGTTTTCACCTCCAGTGGTTGTATAATAGTTGTAACGATCACGGCGACCACGAACTTCCTTACCATAGAGTGGCAGGGTTTCACCGGACCCAGTGAGTATACCCATCTGTTGCATACGACCAGGTTTATATTTCTTGATAGGTGGCCCTCTGAACTCGGGTTCGCGCCGAATCTCCTGAGAACGCACGGGTCTTGGGGGTACCATCATAGTAGGAACTTTCACTGGAACCTTGACAACTCGGGGATTTTGGATGAGATACACAATGACCACGACCAATGCGACAAGGATCGTCCATAACAGTTGAGTCTTTGTCTTGTTCTTCATTTACTATAGTTAAGGAAAATCTTTCACTTAGAGACATGAAGGTGTTGGCGATTGACATTGGTTATCACAACATGGGTCTTGTGTTGGCTGAGTCAAGCGCGGGTCCAAAGATTGAGGTGGAATACATAAAGAAGGTCAGTCTTGAAGACTACAAGTACATCTACTCAAATGACTTCGTAGACATCATTCCTTTATTTGTTGAAGATCATCGAGACGTATTCGACAAAGCCGAAAAGATTTTGATAGAGAGGCAACCACCCGGGGGTTTCACAAACATCGAGATACTTCTACATTACATGTTCAAAGATAAGGTTTCTTTAATTTCACCTGTGAGCATGCATACACATTTTGGTATAAGACATCTTGACTATAACCAAAGGAAGGAAAGAACTGTCTCTATCGCTGAAAAATATACCGATGGAGACATTCCATATGAGAGAAAACACGACATCGCTGATGCGTTATGTATGATCGTGTACCACAACTTTAGAAATTGTGTGCACCATTTCGATCGGTTCAGGTTCTCTCCTCTCGTAAAACCTTGAGTGCATTCGCGACAGTCTCAAACATTTCAAAAATGTCAACTGTATTTCTCCGTTGAACCGAATCTTCAAGTTTCTTGATGTTATACTCAAACGATTTCTTTTCCTTCGAAATTTCATCCACCTTTGCTTCCAAGGCTGCAACCTTGTCATCAATAAATCTAGTGGTTTTTTCGATGGTTGTATCCAGCTTCTCGATTTCTTGGAGATAAATGTTTTTATGTCTCTCGAGAATTTCCCTTTTCACCTCAGATTCACTGCGTTCGATTTGGTTATCGAGGCGTTCAATCTTCTCCTCGAATGATTCAATGTTGGCTACATAATCAGACTGGTAGACCTCCTTAGCATTTTTTAAGCGGGCAATCTCGTTACGAAACTTAGTATCCATGACTATTTTACTTTAGCTTCATAACTTTAAGCATTTGCTGCACATCATCTGAAAATCCTTTAAAATGCCCCAAACGGTACTGGACGAATGCCCAAAGTGCGAAAAAGAGTGTCTTAGTCAACTTGTTCACTTCATTATCTTCCATCTTGTAAATTGGTCCGACTAAGCGACCCATGAATGTTTCATCTTTGTGTTTACCGGTCATGAACATCTCAGCTTGTGTGAGTGCGCATGTATCATCGTTTACTGACCAGTGATAAAATAAGAATGGAATCAGCATTGAATAAAACTCGAGATTTTTCTGATTGTTTGTGAATGGAACAATCAAGATTGCGATAAGAAAGACGACGTGCATAAGGAATATTATGTTCATCTATTATAAGATGTCAGAAGAAATTAATATGAAAGAAATGTGGAATGAACACCACGAGAATATACTACGTCAATGGGGTGAAGCCTCTGCATGTTACAGGTATATGCATCACAGATCCTTCCTCATGTACAAGAAGTTGAGTCTGCGTTTTAATTTACCCGTCATCGTTCTATCGACCATCACTGGTACTGCGAACTTTGCCCAAACAACCTTACCTGTAAGTATTCAACCTGCGGCGCCATCAATTATTGGTGGCCTGAACCTAGTGGCGGGTCTCATCGCGACGATCATGCAGTTCCTCAAGGTGAATGAATTGATGGAAAATCATAGGACATCCGCGTTAGGTCATGGAAGCCTTTCTAGGAATATCAGACTTCAATTGGCTCTGCCACGTGAAGAACGTAAAAAGGAAGGTTTGAAATTCGTTGAAGAGTGTAAAGCGACATATGACAGTCTTTTAGAGCAGTGTCCTGCCATCCCAAAAAAGATTCTACTGAATTTCGAAAAAGAGTACCCGATTGATGGTGTCTTCACGAAACCAGAGATACTGTCTGTGCGTGCCATACCTGGTCTCAAGCTACCTAAAACGGTGGAACCTATCCGAGCCATCACAAAAGACACAGTGTTCCAAAGGGTTGGTGAATATCTGTCTCCTAAAGAAGAGGAGTATGAGGAAGAAGATGAGGAAGAGGGAGATATGGAAGAAGAGACAGACGTCGAGCAAGGTACACCAAAAGAATAAACATAATCACATTGGTAACAATACCACAGACAACGTATGGTAAAATTTTTCTTTTTAAAGGTTCTACGACACGTTTATGAAGTGCGTCATTTTCAAGCACCAAATCTATGGCCTGATTAGTAAGTTCATCGATGGATTCTTTCATTAAAATAGTTGATCAAAAAAAAGATCCCATAGTTACCACAATACACACGAAACACATCGATCTGATTCGCAAGTATATTCGTGAGGGTAAAAATGTTTTCATCTGTGGTCCATCGGGTGTTGGAAAGTCATACATTCTTAAAGAGGTACTCCACGGTCTCAGCCATGTCGAACTTCAGCCTGAACATCTCAAGAGTAAATCACTCTTTCTTCCATTCATAAGACCATCGACAAAACATGTGTATATAGAAGACTATGACCCCATATTCAAACCCATAATAGAAAAGGTCGCAGATGGTGATCGTCTTTCTCGTGGATCTCTTCTGGTGACTACGACGAGTATGTGTATGTATCCAAATTTCGAAACAATCTTAATACCGAAACACAAACCGGAAGTTTTGAGAACTTTGACAGACAGGGTTGGTATTGAAGTAGAGAATGCTGCGATACGAGCACAAGGAAACATACGAAACTTTTTTACATACTTGGAAGGATATGATGAGATGGATGATTTTGGGAGTCCAAAAGATTTTATCACCGAAGTTCTATCAGAACCTGGTTCGATAGAAATTTATGATCGTATTTCTGAACATGGACATATTTGGGATATTTTTCAGGAAAATTATCTAAACTCCGAAGGTGTTGACATTATAAGAGCTTCACGAGCCTTTTCCGAGGCTGACATGTATGATACACACATGTATTCTAATGGTGAATGGAACTTGATGCCGTATTTTGTATTACACGCTTTAACGATACCCAAAACCGCCTTGGGTCAACCGATCATAAAAGATAAGATCCGACCAGGGAGTTGTTGGACAAAATTCGGAAACTATAAAATGCGTAAACATAAATTTGATGAAATCCGGAGAAAGTCGAGGATGGGGTTGGGTATAGAGGAATTGTGTCTATTAAAGAAATACGCAGAAATTGGAGACTTGGAACCACTCGTCAACTATCAAATTACACCCCAAGATTTTGATGTCATCAATCATCTCGCCGTTGGAAATGGCTTAAAATCGAGGGACGTGACAAGAGTAAAGAAAGCATTGAAGAATGTCTACGAAAGATGAAGAGCCCGAATCCGAAGAGTGTGTTAAGGTTATCGGAAACGAGATTCTTTTCTATGCCGATGTCGATCGCGAAAACGCTCTTGACTTCGTTGAAAAATTTAAGAAGTTGGAGATTGAACTTCTTAAAAAGAAAGCTGAACTCTTTGGGTACGAACCCCTGATTAGGGTTCACATCATGAGTGAAGGTG
>Ga0208428_1000065_pt1 | contig 46735 bp, 50 predicted proteins | sample DEB08_DNA_11_FD_184535 | JGI IMG/M metagenome (GOLD analysis project Ga0208428, IMG submission 184535) | Aqueous microbial communities from the Delaware River and Bay under freshwater to marine salinity gradient to study organic matter... | ecosystem: Environmental > Aquatic > Marine > Coastal ... | reverse complement strand
TCTTCACATCACCAGCAAGCACGGTGCTTATGTGAATAAGCGTAAGGTTGGTCGTCAAGAGTTCTTTGACACTCTTGATGCCTGGGGTAAAGATCCCAGCCGTAAGTTCATCATGTTCCACTATAGCATCCTGTCTGAAGGTATCAACGTGCCTGGTCTTACCCATACTATTCTCCTTCGCAACCTGCCTGTGATCGAGATGGCGCAGACTATTGGACGTGTGATTCGTCTTGATCGCCAGGATGCTGCTGACATCGCTGCTGGTAAGATCCCTGCTGGCAAACTTGATTTCTATCGCAAGCGCACTGGTTTCGTGACTGTGCCTGTCTTCACCAACTATGGTAAGCAGACTGAGAAGCGTCTCCAGCGTGTTGTGGATGCCATCTTTGTCAAAGGTGTCGCTGCCACTGAGTTTATCTGAAATGTAAAGATAGTGTGAGGATACGTTGATATCCTCACAAAACAATCTAAAATAGTAATACTACGTTAGACTACCATGGATCACCAAAAGCACGAAAAGAGACGCGATGCTCTGGGTTTGTTCTACGAAAGCGTATTGAAACCTGACTCACAACTGCGTCAGTGTGCTCACAACCAAGAATGTTTCCATGAGTTGATGGAATGGCGCTCAGAAGTGCTAGAATACCTTGACCGTCGCCGTAATGAGGAGTTCAACTAATGACTGGACACGAATTTGTAATTGAAGGGCGCCCTGAAATGAATGTAGATTGGGAAAAGCAGTATCGTAAGCAGCGTAAAGATCGCTTGACTGATGCTGTTCATGACTATTTGGATGATAAGGACACTAGTATCCTTGAATTCTATAATGATCTGCGCGATATTATCGTGGAGATGAACACTTACCATAAATCCTTCGCTGAAAAGGCGGAGGGTGCCCTGCTGCTGGTTCATGGCAAGTCCAGCACAGAAAATGATGATGTTGAACCTCCTGCCGAATCCTGGAATGGATGAGAAAACTAAACTGATCCTCGCTTTACAGCAGGTTGATAATCTGGTACAATTGCTCAAGGATAATGAGTATGAGAGATATCTTTATTCTCATCTCATTACTCTTGATGTAGAACTGAAGAGACAATTATCTCATCATGAAATTTGAATATGGAACACCAGTTCAATACCAACATACCAAAGGTTGGGTAAATTTTATTTGTGATGACTATATCACAATCTGTTTTATTGATCGACCAGACAAACATACCAGAACTGGTCGTTACCAAGCAAATCTTTTAGTTTTTCGTGAATATTGGCATGAAGTACGCAGTTGTGTGGATGAAACAAAAGAAGAACAAGAAGACGAAACAACAAGCTATTTTCTACAATCTAGAGGATGCGATTATGTGGGAGCAGCATGTTAATAAGACATTACATGCTAAAACTGAACTCCACCCGATCTGGGGTGACAGTTGAAGAACTGGTTGGGGAGGGTTGACGCCCTCCCTTTTTCATGCGATACTATCAGTATCAAAGCAACGCACCATGAAGATCCGCACTAACTCTTCGATCAAGACAGAATCCATTGGGGTTGAAGCACGTCTTCGTGACTTTCTGGGTGCTGATAAACCTTTGCCTGAGCATAAGGGTAAGCACACTGACGATCTCTGGTTCAAAGAGGACAATTTCTTCGCAGAGCATAAAGATTGTACTGCTCAGAAAGTTGGTTTGAATCAAGTTCATTGTACTCGTTATGAGGTTATTATTGTAGACCTCAGTGGCAACAAATACTATGACTATGATTATGCTGTAATCGACCCTACTACTATTCTTAAAAAAGTTTTGAACAAGAAAGGACAACACTCTCACAGTGCTATTGAGTGTGCTCAAGTCAACCTCAATCCCACTGAAGTTGCTAAGTATGGTTGCATGGAAACCGAACTTCGTGCTAAAATCTATGAAGCATATCGTATCGGTGAGCAGAATGTCAAACTGAAGCAGTTTGCTGAAGAGAAAGCGAAAGCGATTGTTGACCGTGCTACTCAAGACATGAAAGATTTGGAGACCCTGTTGAATGATTGAAAATTTAGATTGTCTAGACTACCTCAAGACTCTTGAGGATGATAGTGTGGATCTGGTAGTCACAGATCCACCGTATTTCATTGGATTTGATGGTGGTAAGGGATGGGATTCTCAGTGGAACAGTGAGCATGAGTATCTTGATTGGTGTGGACAGTGGACGGCAGAGTGTGTCCGTGTTCTAAAACCCAATCGTATGTTCATTGTGTGGGGTACACTCAAGACGGAGACATTCCTGCGCTACAAACTACAGACCACAGATAATCATGCTGTGCTCACACCACAGAATGAGATCATCTGGTCATACAACTGGGGTGGACGTGCTAAGACTAACTTTGCTCGCAAACATGAGTATGCGTGGTGTTGGTCTAAAGGCGCGGAATTTCTGTTCAATGATGCGGAAATTCGTGTGGAACGTAAGGTGAAGAAGAATCTACGCACTGGTCAAGACTACACTCAGGGCACTATTCCCACCTGTATTTGGGAGAAGAACAACCACACCACGTCTAAAGATTACTGTGGTTGGCATCCTACCACCAAGAATCTTGAGGTGATGGAACGTATTGTCCGCGCATATACCAATCCTGGTGATACTGTGCTGGACATCTTTATGGGTTCTGGTTCTACTGCTATCGCAGCAAAACGTGCTGGTCGCAATTATATTGGTTGCGAACGCGATACAGAGTATTATGCCAAGAGCATCGAGCGCATCGGGCAACTGGGTGTGACAGCTGTCAAACCGCCCACTCACCATCCCCTGTTCCCCTGATGCCGTGTATGATTACAAGGTAATCGAGAGACACCCATGCAACTCCAAACCTCTGCCACCCAGATCGACTTTTTCCCCTGTGCTGGTGGCAAGCGTTTCGTCAAGCGTGTGATCTGGCACCCCACTGAAGAGATCTCCCAGGAGATGACTTCTTTCAGCACCTGTGTCAAGTCTGACGCTCTCTACGACATCCGTAACTACCTTGCTAACGGCGCTGAGGTCACTGACTTCAACACTGAAGCGTACCAAGGTTCTGATTACTCCCCCGTGTATTGCTGATGATAGAATTTCCACACACTCCTCCTGAAGGATATTCATATGAATTTGACGATTTCAAGCGTGGTATTATTCGTATTTGGTGCGTTAATCATTACGAATTCAGCTATACCTCCAAGCAAGTCAAATCCGTATGGGGATTTTATAAACCCAGTAAGAAAACTTACTATGCTCCCATCCGATCAGATAAGGTAGGAGATGTGGTTGACATTCAGGATACCACACCTTATAGTGCAATGCAAATCCTGAAACCGATGCGTCCTAGCGTCCTAGCGTTCTGCTAGAGGCACCCAGGAGCGCCTGTAACCCACCTGAATGACTTATGACCTATCCCTGCCCCTCTGTCGCCACTGAAGTGCCCCTAGACACTCAGGAACTGAAAGTCCTGATCGATGTGCTCTGGGGTGCTCCCATCTCTGTGGTGCGTGAATCAGCAAAGCGTCATGGCGTCGATGATTGCCAACTTGAAGGACACTTGTCAAAGTGTCTCGGTCGTGCCCTCAGCGAGCTCGACTGACGCTATACTACTGAGGTAGTCAAGGGAATGACCCATGATCACTGACGACACCCAAACTGCTCAACTCCGTCGCACTATCATCAACAGTGTTGATAACTATGATCTTCAACTCTTGAAGCGTATTGCTTACGAGTGCCGTTGTGAAGAGATGGGTATCAATCCTGATGGTAAGTTCCTCTACACTGACATTGACTGATGAAAACTTACGTCTTCTGGATCATTCTTGCTGTTGCTGGTATTACATCCTACAATGTATTCTTAGCACAACGAGATCTCAAAATGTTTGAAGCATACGATCAAGCGTGTGCTGCTCTACCTCAACCTCATCCAGATTGCCGCTACGCTAAATGATTACCCAAGAAGATCGAGAGTTTGTTGACTTTCTCTTCGGCAAACTCCTCAAGCATGTTGACACTGACATGTTAGATTTGCAAGACGATGACTCTTGCTCTGACCACATTAACTTTGAACAACTTACCCTACTCTAATGTATTGGAAATTGATTGACAAACTGATACTCATTGCTGCCTTTTGGTCTGCTGTGATTGTCGCTGTGTCTCGGTTCATCTATCGTAGTTGGACTGAGAACAATGTAAATGACAAACTGCGTGTGTTTATCCACAAAGTTTCTACTCTCATCGCTAACATTTCTAACACCATCGCTACTGAAACCAAATGATTGAAGAAGTAATGCTTGACCGCTGGCTCCTGGAGCAGATCGAAGAAGAATACGACATGATGGAGATCGACAACGACATGCCAGTTGAGGAACTGTCACAGGAGGTCTTGGAACTGCTCTCCTGAGCCCTATACTGATTACATCAGCAAGGGACACCACCCATGACCTACTCCCACTACAAGATCGAGATCGACATGCCCGAGACAGAGATCCCCATCGTGTATTTCCGCAAGTGCAAGAAATGCACCACTGCCAAGGGCATGGATCGTCAGCACAATCGTATGGTGAACGAGGCATGTGATGCCTGGCGTCAGTATGACTTCAAGCGTCTCACCGTGTCCCGTGTGCCAGCTGAGGAAGTGGCATGATCAGTCTCCCAAACCCCACCGTTTCACCCTATACTGACTTCAGTTCAGACAACGACATGACCACCGCCACCTTCGCTGAGTACTGCGCCACCGCTGATGCTCGCAACACTATCGAGTTGAACATTCGTAAGTATTGCCTGATGCTGTGTGATGCCCTGGAGCAGAACTTCAAGGATCGTAACCATGGCAAAGTCGGTGGTTATGATGCTCCTGAGTATAAGTTTGTGATCGAGACTGGTCGCAAGTATCACAAGATCATCATGGAAGTTCCTAACCACAATCGCCCTGCTTCCCGTAGTGTTCATGCCTTTGTTGACAAGAAGACTGGCGAAGTTTACAAGTCTGCTTCTTTCAAAGCGCCTGCTAAAGGTGTTCGTTTCAACCTTCTGTTGATCAAAGACCGCGAGTGGTTGCTTGAGAACGCAGACTGGGCGGGTTCGTATTTGTACCAGCGTTGACATTCCGCGCCTTTCCTGCTAAATTACTACAGAGTTCAATCGCTTCTCCTCTCATGAAACCTCCTGTCTACTATCTGGTCGCTAACGAACAAGCGTTCGCGCTTGAAGATGACGGTATCACAGTGTTCGGTGCGCCTGTTGATCCCGATGGTAATATTGATTGGGAATATGCTTACGATTTCGATCCTAATCAGGAAGATGTAGAGTATGTTGCTTACATGAGCAAACTTCTCATTGACTCTGCTAAACTGTACTACGAACACAACGTTGAGGTCTTCACCAAATGAACATGCTACAAGAGTACATCCGCGAGTTCATCAATCCGTATCCCAATCGTTACACTCGTGGCAACTGGGAGATCCGTGTCCTGCCTCATGAAGACCTTGATTATGATGGTGTGCAGAAGTTCTGGCGTCTGTTCAAGAAGTTTCCTAACGACTTCGCGGCAGCAGCAGTCTCTCTGCTCCCTGATGATGTAGAATTCATTCAGTACGACCACCTCAACAACGTCCTCTTCGCTAACAAACTATGAGCACTGATACCGAACGCCTTTCCTACCAGCGTGATCTTGTTTATGATTACTGCTGCGAGCGTTTCAAAGAACTGCTAGCAGAAGATCGCCACGGAGATGCCCTTGCTATTGCTGATGAGTTCTTTGAGTGGTTAGACCCTGATCAAATGGACGAAGAAGAAACCCTCTACTACAATGAAGAAGAACTCCTCCAACTCTATGTCCAACGCACCGCTGATCAGTGATGAACTGCGCGACCTGATTGTCAGATACATGGAAGCATGTAAGAGTGATGATCGGGTCGCTCAAGAGTCTATCTTACAAGCAATCAGAGAGCAAGGCATTCAAGATCATGAAAATTACAATCGAACTAGGTGAAGATCTCCAACTAGAGTATCAGTCATGGTTGGATGTGAAACAATCGCTAGGCATCGAGCGTAGCATCAACAATTTCCTTTATTACACATACAACTATGGCACGTTCGCTAATCCTAAAAACCCTGATGACAATGACCCTATTGATGGGTAATGTTGCATCTGCTGCTGAGGACAAGATCACCAAGGGTTTCTATTCTTATGATGCCATGGGTTGTATGCTCATGCGTGAGTGTAAGAAGGATGTGAAGGAAGTGTTCAGCATGTTAGACATTAGTTCTAACTATGAGAACATGGAAGCATTCACACCAGTGGCACAAGAGTTCAATAATATGCTTATGACACTCAATCAAATTGGTGTCAAAGTATATCTTGCTGATGAGAGATACTTTCCAGTTGGTCACCGTGGTGTCTACCATACTGTGAGCAATGCATTCTTCTTGAACAAGACATACATGCATCGACCTAATGTGTTGATGAGTGTAATGCGTCATGAAGGATGGCATGTAGCACAAGATTGTATGGCAGGTAGCGTCAAGAATAGCATGATTGCTATTATCATGCCAGAGGAGAAAGTACCACCTCTGTGGAGAGAAATGGTAGAGAAGACCTATCCAGCGTCAGCAGTGCCATGGGAGGCAGAGGCAACATGGGCAGGAAAGACCGCTGGGATGACCCAGAAGGCGCTTCAAGCATGTGCTAAGGGTAGCATGTGGGAGGTCTACGAGCCAACCCCTCTCACGCGCCAATGGTTGAAGGAAGAAGGTTACATCAAATGACCTACACTAATGAAGAATTGATTACTGCATTGGTCAAAGAGTATGAATGGTTATGTCATGATGACTTTGATCCAGATACAGACCCCACACCAGAAGAATATCTTGACAGCATCAAGGATCTATCCTATGATGAACTAGTAGAAGAGACACAGACTGACGACATCTTCACCCTTGATCAATTCATGAGGACATATTCATGACCTACGAAGCAAAAGTTCAATTCAAATTTGATGCTACGTTCACTCCCACCTATGGGACATCATCTTGGACTGATGATGACTTCATCCCAGAAGAGCATTATCTGATCACTGCACCTGCTGCTGATCTTACTGCCAAACAGTATTTCAAACTGTTTGAGAAGTTCATGCTCTGTGTGGGTATGTCTCCCAGTTCTATTCGCTCTGGTGCTATGTCATTGGTATTCAATGATTACACCAACGAAGAAGATCAGCGTAAGGTCTGTAAAGAGTATGAACTCACTATGGATGAGGACCTGGACAAGAAGTTTGAGGAGTGGAAGAAGCGTGATGAAGAATGGGAACGTTTGAAGAAAGGTCCCATGGGTACAGTTGAACTACAACAATAGGAAGATCTTATTGGGTTAGAATAATGGGGATGTTGGATTTTTTTAGATCATCATTTGATCTTGGACCTGAGTTTACTAATGTAACCTGTCAGACAAAAGACATTGAAGATGGTATTGGTGGCACTATGTCACAATACTGGTTAGATCCTGCTGGTTATTTGTATCTGATTGATTACGCTCATACTGCTGATCTAAAGATCTATGAACCAGGAGATCCTGAGTATGTTGAAGATCGAGCATGGATGAACTTTGAGTGGGTGCCAAATGGTAATCGTGGTAGTGTAAAATTACATCCTATTACCAAATATGTTGAGGTTCATCCTGAGGGATGGGAAGGACCGTGGGAAGATTGGCCTAGATGTAGAATTCATTTCAAGTATGGGAGACTAATGGACTATGAGGACATTACGGGACGATAAATAACTATGCCTGTTTGGGTCGCACTTTTCAGGTAGGGGAAGTAGAAATGCTTCCCTTATAAATAATATTGCGATCCAAAAAACAGAGCAGATGGAATATTATACTTACGCATACTTGCGTGAAGATGGAACACCTTACTATATCGGTAAAGGTAAAAATCGCAGAGCTTTTGATAGAAAAAAGCACACCGTATTTGTTCCTTCTACAAAGAGGATACTTTTATTGAAACAAAATCTTACTGAAGAAGAAGCATTTAGGCACGAAATCTATATGATTGGTGTGTTTGGTAGAAAAGATTTGGGAACGGGTATTCTTCATAATAAGACTGATGGTGGAGAAGGTTCAAGTGGATATAGGCATACTAATGAGTATAAAAATACAATTAAACAAAAACAATTGAAACGATGGTCAAAGGAAGAAGAGAAAAATAAAATAATGGGTGATAAAAATCCATTTTTTGGTAAAAGGCACACTAAAGAAACAAAAGAAAAAATATCTGCTGATAGTAGATTGAGAACTAAAGGTGCTGATAATGGGAATTCAAAATCGTGGAAAATAACTTTTGAAAATGGAAAAGATGTAATTACTGATTGTATGAGTTCTTGGTGTAAAATAAATTCCTATAACTATTGGAGTGTCTTAAATGTGTATAAAAATCTTTCCAAAAACCATAAGGGTATTGTTTCTGTAATTCAATTGTGATACAATCTAAAAAAGGAGTTTATTATGAAAATTATTTCATTCAAACGGCGTGAAGATTATGGGACAGATCTTTATGCCCAAATTCTCTATAACCGTCACTGGGCACTGTTTCAAGGTTCTGTGAGTTGGAATGATTATGCTGCATGGCCCTACATTCAAATCAAATCAGGCAACGGTAGCACGTTGAGTATTATGCTTTGGGCGTACAAATTTGGTCTTGATGTTGGTATCATAGAACGTACATGGAACTGGGATCGAATTGACCAATACCTCGAAGATCATGAGGCAGAGGAAGATCCACAGCAACCCTATGACTAAACGAAACTTCACCAAAGAACTCCTATACACATATTATAATGATATGGAAGGTGGAGATGATGTTGAATCAATTGACTATCGTTCTTTGATTTGTATTATCACTGAGTTGTGTGATAGAATAGAACAATTGGAAAAAGACAACGAACTTTTGAAATCCTATGCTTGGGAAAAATGACTGAGGATGATAAGTTTGCTCTCAAAGAGTTTCTCACTGGTGCTGGTGTGGTTGTTGGTGTCATTACTGCACTTTTGATTGTCCTGTTCGTGCTTGCCAATGGTAGCACAGACGTGAGCAATCCCATATCATCAAATGTTGAAGTGGTTGGCAAATACAAAGAATGTGATATAATACAATGGACACAGCACAACCTTGCTGAATACAAGTATTTCCTGTATTGTGAGAAGAACAAATGAGTATTCCTAATTTTAAATCTGGTCATGACTGGGAAGCATTTACCAGTACCTTTGATCAACAATGGCATTGCAAGAGAGCATTGCTAAATCGTGTCAAGGATGATCTCTTTCCTGGTTATGAGTGGCACACACTTACACCAAAGACCTTGGAAGTTATCAATGACATGGTACAGTCTATGTTGTATGATGTAGATCGTCAGTTCAAAGAAACTCATCAAGATTATAAGACTGATGAAGATGACATGTTCATTCCCTATCGTTCATTCAAGGAGAATGTATCTGATGCGCTGAATGAAGCACTGGATAAGCGTGATCAACCATGGGCACATCCTGAGAGTAATTTACATGATCTCACACTGGGGGACAAATGATTGAGGTAACTGAAAATGACGACAAAACGTTCACCATCTCCTGGGACGAAAACGACCCGCACGAAAGCATCTTCAACGACTTCAAAGAAGAAGACTTCATCACACTCATCCAAAACTACCTCAACGCTCTCCAAGAATCTGGAGAAATTGACATCAACCAAGTCAACGAAGCAGTCAACCAAATCAACGACCACATCGAAGAAGAGTTCTTCATCGACCAGTCCGCAGAAGAAGTCCTCGAAGACATCCTCAACGCGGAAAAGTTCATCCAAGCAAGAGATCAAGATAATGAACTCTCGCAAGATAGAATTATTCCCCCACCTAAGCACTTTCCCTTATTTCCTTGAGGATCAAAGTGAAAATAAGAAATGCTGGTTCACCTGTGAAGATCATGCCCGAAAATACATCCAACGATACAATCCTCAATACAAGTTATACTGTTACACTGGAAGGTGATGATGAAGAATGTTTCCTGCCTTTACCTGATGAAGTGTTAGATCATCTTGACTGGCAAGATGGTGATATGTTAGAATGGATTATCAATGATGACAACACTATCACTATCAAAAAAGCATAATGGAACACCTATTTGTCTTTGGATTCATTATCCTACTAGTATGGGCAATGAATGCCATCGCACCAGTCAAAGATGCTATTAGACGATACAAATGACTATCACTGTACCACACCCATATACACATCAACCAACACCAGTACCACATGATATCATGCACTACTGTAATTCATTCACAATCAATGCTAATCCAGAAGATCTAGAATATATTGATTGTGTATGGATGCATATGGGTTTCTATGGCGTCCCTACTCATGTGATGAAGGACGTAAGAGATGAATTCAATCCACCACCTATTAGACCAGTATTTGAATGATTAAAGCATATCTACAACGAGTAAAAGAAAGAGCAGGTCCTATCCTACTCATGGGTAACATAATGATCATGTTCTTCAATCTACTCTACATCGGTCACAAACTAGATAACCTAGCAAATAAACAAATATTTGCTTGTCAACTTACATCAATGACAACATCAGTTTGTATAGAACAATGACATACTCAGTACAAGCATGGGATGATCAACAAAAATGTGTATTCTATTATGATGTAGTAGATGCTATTGACTATGAAGATGCTAAGGATGTGATACAACACCTACATCCAGATAAGAAAGTAATTGCTGTAGTCAAGAAGAATGATCAACTATAATACACCATATAAACTAGCAGAAATCATCAGAGATACATGGCCTAATCTTTATCGACCTAAAATGAAACAATGCTCTAAATGTAATCAACTGTTAGATGAATCGTTATTCTCACCATCATCAGGAGGAAAATATTTACGACCTGAATGTAGAAAGTGTGGATACAAACTATCAAAGGAAAGAAAACTACTCAAGCAAAAATATGGTAATCCACCACAAGGTTACTCATGTCCTATATGTCTGAAGACAGAAGAACAATTGAAAGGAACTGGTGGTAATGCATCAACATGGGTAGTAGATCATGACCACAATACTAATACATTCAGAGGACACATTTGCCATAACTGCAATAGAGGATTGGGTGTCTTTCAGGATGACATTTCACGATTCAGTAGAGCAATAGAATACCTCTCTGCTAATGAGAATCAATTAGGTTTTCAAGGTGCTTCCGTGCTAGATGCTGCAAGGGTTCTCAATAAGGTGGAGACTATTGAGAATCAATAATAAGAAATGGTTATAAAAACATAGGTAATGTGCGGTGGAGATGTTGGCTTAGCGTGTTATCTATCGAAAGTCAAGTCCACATGTGCCAGTTCTCCAAGTGTCTCAAAAACCCTCGAAGGACCTCCCAGTGCCCTATAATAGTCTCATCGGGGTTGAGGGACAGTGCTTCCAAGACATTCCGAGGTTTTCCACAATTTCCACAACCTGTGGAAAACTCAAATTCTCAAAAAGACAAAAAAACGACTTTTTGAGTTTTTTGAAAAAATGAGAAATCTCAGAAACTTAAAAATTGAGATTTTTGAGATTTCTTATCCTTTAAACTTTAACAAAACACAAATCATGACGAAAACCTACGAAAATCTCAATAGTAGTGCTATTAATAGTGTTATTATTGAAGATAATGTAGTAAAAGTAGTGTATCAAAGTAATATTGATAAGGTATATGAATTCAACTGTGAAAATGTAGAAGAATTCGAACAGAATTTGAGTGAACAACTGATTGGTGTTGAATTACAACAATCAGAAGTATCTGTTGGTCGTTTTATCAACCAACAGATCAAAGATAAAGTCCTAGTTGAATCTAAATAGTCACACAGTTTGAGTAACTAATCAATCAAAACAATGAGCAAGAATTACAATCGAAATGATCGCTACGATAAGTATAGCGAACTCGATAATGATTTCGAAGACTTTGGTTACGAAGTGAAGAATATTCGAAGGCAGACTAAAAAAAAAGTTACCAAATTCAAGAGGGAAACGGACGAATACTATGACACTTATTGAACTGTCCACTTAATCTCCCATTCGTCCCGTTAACGTGTATTGTATACATGTTGACGGGATTTTTTCATGTCTGTTCTTTACAAGGTCATCGGTTTCGGTGATAGCGAGCACGGTTTCTTTAACGAGAAAAGTGTTAGCAGCAACATCAACTTTGCCTATGGTTTCTATCAGGCACACGTTGCAGATGCTAACTGTACTGGTGCTGTTATCATCAAACAAGACCATGAATCGTGGGAGATTGTTGAAGAGTTTGGCACTGAGGGTATGTCTATCGGGTGTGGCAACTTTATGTCCTTCAGTGTAAAGAAGTCGCCTGCTCTTGTGACAGTCTGAGAAGTGGCACACAGGGGCTTGTAGATGCCCCCTGATGCTGTATTGTAGTTAAGTGTTCAGGAATTGCTTCTGTTTGATTATGTCTAACCTTGAAATGCTGACTGCTCGTGAACAACTCATGGAGGACATTGATTGTATCATCAATAATTACTTTGAATACTTTGATGTTAATTATGACGAAGAACTTGTGAAGGTTTTGTGTGATGCTGTCTGCCGTAATTTCCCCTCTAACTAACAACAACTCATCATGTCTAGGAAAGATCTCACCCTGCGATTCCGTCATCTCATGGATATCGAAGGATATTGTTTCAAAACAGACTATCAAGAAATCTCTGAACTTTGGAGAGATTATCTAGATTTCATGTTGGAGTTGGGTAACATCAACCCCAGCAAACATGCAGCGATTTATGATCACTACTGATGTGCCAGTCGGGGCAGTGTCCACCATTGACCCCAAAGCGTCCGACCCCGTGCCTATAATGACTGAAGTTCAAACAAACACATGCGTTACGAAGTCCTAGTTCCCTCTGCCCCTTACGAGTCAGAGTCCGTCTGTGATGAGGGTCGTGCCTACGATCTGTGCCTGTCCCTCGCTGAGGAGTTCGGGTATGCTGAGATCCGTCTCAACGGTCACCATATTGCCGACTACGGCGACCCCAGCACCTTCCTGGGGTGACAGTCGCCTAAGTGGCACAGCATCGGTTGATCTGTGCCCCATCTCCTGTATTGTAGTTTCAAGTTCACAAACCGCTTCACATGACCCGCAAGATCGAACGTGAGATGAATGCCGCTATCAGCAGCAACATCAACTGGTCTAAAGACAACACTCGTGTAGAGTTTGACCCCGAAACTGGTGAGTCTAAAGTGTACCTGCACGGCAACCACATTGCAGACGTAGGTGAGAACTATGTGCGTCTGTTTGACGGTGGTTGGCAATCGAACACCACCAAATCTCGCATCAATGCTATTCTCGGTGAGCATGGCATCGCTGGCGAAGGTGTATTCCAGAAGAATTATCAGTGGTTCATTCGTCTCTACAATGGCACTGAATTCTTTGTGACTGAGTTTCGCAATGGTATGAAGTTGGGTGATCTGCCCTACTCTCTGCTGCTCGCCTGAGCATAACTTAGTCCACACAATCATCACACTAACTAACATGAACGACGCTGAACTCTTCGCTCTCAAAGAGAACTATGCTGCCCACATTATCGAGGGCATGGATGTAGACAGTCTGGCACAAATGGCATACGATTTGCTACTCGATGCATACAGGGATTGCAGTGAGGATGAGATGATTGAAGAGATCAAAGATCTGTATGATGAGGAGACTTTGATCAACCTAATCCCTGAGGCGATGTAACACTTAGCACCTCTAATCTGTCATTCTCAATAGACTTTCTTATTGAGAATCGCGGCTCAAACTAGTACAACCACACTACCACGGCAGATGGCACATTACTCGCTCCCGTACCTGCCCAAGGCAGAATGGCATCCAGTTGAGCAGGTGTCCACTCAACTCGCCAAACGTGCCCTCGCTGCCCTTATAATGACTTCAGTTCGAAAGAAACGCAATTGACCAACGCCATCGCAGTTCAACCCAGCGCCTGGGGTAAGTTCGATCCTAACGGGTGCGACTGGGCGACCGATATGAACCACGCTTTCAGGATCGGTCAACTGTGGGGAGAGGAATGCATGATCTGGATGTGCCCCCCTAACGGTGACCCCATCCGCTGGTGTCGCACCGATGCCAACACCAACGCCATCGCTGATCTGATCTTTGGGGTCAATCGCTGAACCGTCCACTATGCCCCTGGAATCGTCCCACCCTGTGCCTATAATGGTTTCATGAACAACGACCAACGGATACGTGCCAACCTCGCTGCCTTCGGTGAGAACTATACACCCCCTCGGAACTGGTGTCAGTCCGAGTTCTTTGGGCGGGGTTGCTGCCTGACCCCTAAGCAAGTTGAGAAGCGCCGCCGTCGTGCCCTGTGGACCGCCTGAGGCACTGTCCACCATTTCCCCCAAAGCACCCCATCTGCTGCCATACTAGTCTCATGAACAAAACACCTGACCTCGCCGCCATCATGGCATCCTACACTCAACAGCACAACGCCATGATGGCACGATCTGCCGCCAATCGCAAGGCGTTCGCTGAGGGTCGCCCTTTCCCCTTCCCTGCCCCTGAGTGCCAATCCACAACCTGGCACATCAGCGACCGCGACTGAGCGGCAGACCGACTAGGATACACACAACAAACAAACACACACAACGACATGACCAGCACCCTCTCCACTTACAACGGTTGGGCAACCTACGAGACTTGGAACGCTGCCCTCTGGATCGGCAACGATGAATTTCTCTACAACACCGCTAAGGCGTGTGTCGAGTTCTGCTCTGATGACGAGACCCCCTGGGAGAAGTTCGTGCGCTGCATGACTGACGGGCAGATCGGTCGCCACCTCGTGCAGACCCGCGATGGGGTGCGCTGGGATTCTTGCGCCATCGATGCAGACGAGATGAACGAGATGATGGCAGACCTCTGAGGGGTCGCCCCCTCCATGGTAGACTAACCACACACAACACAGCACAGCATGACCAAGCGCCTCCCCACCTGCTTCCGCCTCGCCTCTGACCTTGCCACCCGTCAGACAGGGTGGGTCAACAGCAACACCCTGCAGGGTCAGGCACACAGCGCCGCCATGATCGCAGGCGTCTACGGTGAGACCTTCCAACAGGAAGCGATCGACCGCCTGCCTACATGGTGATCCATCCTAGCACCTAGGCATTTCTCTACACTAACTCATGACAGACAAGCAACTACAGAAGATCGCTAAGATCAACGGGTGGATCAAACAACGCAACGGAGCAAAGCATCAACTATGGCAGCATCCTTCAGGCAAGATCATCACATTGCCTTACAAACCAAAGCAACACACAGCAGTGCTGCTAAGTAAGAAACTAGCAGCGGTTTAGTTAGTGACAGTGGGGGCAGTTATTTTGCCCCCCTATGTTATACCTAGGCGGGCCGAGCGAAAAGTTTGGGTCCTTCCTAACCTACAAACGTTTCCCAGCGACCTCTAAATATCATGCTATAATATTCGAAAAATAAAAAATTCCGCCATGAAAATTTTGCCCACAAAGTTCGCAAGATACTCGGTATCAGATACTGGAGTAGTTTTCAGGGATGGCAAAGAATTAAAAAGTCATGCCAGAGGAGTCATTACAGAAAACGGCACCAGATATCAAGCAGTCAATATATCAATCTATGATGACAACGGAAAGTTTGCGAAACAGATAAAGTATTATGTCCATCGCTTGGTTGCCGAAACCTTCATAGAAAATCCAGAAAATCTAACGGATGTTGACCATATAGACAGAAACAAAGAGAATAACCATGTAAAAAATCTACGGTGGTGCAGTAGAATTGATAACATGGCATGGAACGCAAAAGCATTCAAAATTACCGATACAAAAACTGGAAAGATTTATGAAGGGCACAATAACATTTCATGGATTAAAGAAAACTGGGAATGGATCTCAAAAAGAACTAAGATGGATATAGTGTCTTACACTAAGTATCTAAACTATAGAAAGAAAGCATGTGGACTAGTGATCGAGAAGTATGACCGATAAATATTGTTCGAGGGACCTGTATATAAAAAATTTCGCCCAGAAAAAAATTATGGAAAAAGTCGATCAAGATTTATACGCTCGTGCCTTAGCAAACTTCGACGCATTCTGTGATGGATTTGAACGAGCAGCATCAGAAAGTTTCCTCAGAGGAGACGGACCAACAACCCTTGACCAATACACTGACAAGTACAGAACAACTCCTCCAAGAGCTGTTGAGGAAATTAGTGGAATTGGAAGTGAGGGTACAGTCACTGGAACGCCCGCAATTGATGTACAAGCGACCGAACTCCCAGGAGCATGAGAAAATCTCTGAAACATTAGATTATCTTCACAATAATGTCGAGGGAATCAAAAGGGATCTAATGAGGGTCGCGCAGACACGATGACGACCACAGTAACAATGACACCTAACGCACAGGTGCTTGTAACGTCCCCTACAACGTTCGAACTAAAGCCTACGCCTACCACACCGTTATACTCGGAAACACCCCGTACAGGGGAATATCCGTGGTTATACGAGACAATTAACCCTGCGTTGTCTATAGAGGTTATTGCGGCAGGGATATGTGCTCCGATACCGCCAGGGACACCCAATCTCATCACAGGCATGACACTGACCCCTGGACATGCAGTGGGGACTGGACCAGGGTGTTCCATTTTAGTGGGACCTGTGGGTAATATACCAGAGATGCAATTGCCACTCTTTGCAGAACCTTCGATTACCTATGGGTCAATTACATATCCTCCACCAGGCGTTCCGACAGCAACACTCTTAGCGCCTCTGACTGGTTATTATAGTGAGAGGTACTTTTATGATGCTGAGTATATTTTTGCGACATACTATGAAACCCAAGCGCCGAGTCGCACCGACAAGTTAACACTTATTGATCCTTTAGTGGGTAAGAAGACAATACCGCTGACAGAGTTAACGGAGATACTTGCCAAAGCCGATAATGGTAGGATCAACAAATCAATGTTCCCTGGAGATCCAATTACTATTCCACAACAGTCTTTATATAATGATGACCCTGATACAGTGATTACTAGTGGTAATCCATACTTAGAGGGCGCGACGACAGATGTGAGTGCATGGATTAAGTTTAAACCATCAGAGATCGAACAAATGATCTATTATTATACGTTAACCGTGACTCATACGTGTCCACCGTATATTACTAGATTCTATGGGACAATGACAGTACAGAACAATTGGAATGCTGTACAACAGAGGTTACAGTATTATCTAAATAAGGCAACGGGAATTATACCAGATCCAGATGCCAGCACTTAAGGGAATGTCAAGGTTAGGGGACATCACATCAGGTCATGGTTGTCATGCGCCTGTAATCGGTCTTACAGCGTCTCCAAACGTTTATGTGAACAATCTACCTGCCCACTGTGCTACAAACACCACAGTGCCTCATACATGCGGTACAGACGTACATTCTGACGTATATACTCTAGGTAGTGCGAAAGTGATGATCAATGGTCAGCAAGCAATGCCAATTGGTGGGACATTACTTCCTGGAGGAACTGTTGCAGAGGGTTCCCATAATGTGTTTATTGGTGTATAATATAGAAGTCAATTATTTTTTGAATTATGGCACGAGCAAAAGTTGGTCTTAGTGGTAAGAAGATCATTGAGTCAAAACCCAAAACCACACGACAGGGCAGCAGCAAGAACACGAAATATTCTGCTACCAGTCGTAATTGCGCTAAAAAGCGTTATCGCGGACAAGGAAGGTAATGAAAGATTTACTGTTCATCTCACAGGACAAAGAGATGGCACTCATTCAGGAGATGTCATACAAGATCAAGATGTCAAACTGGGATATTCATCCTAGTAAGACTTGCTTCTTGTGCGTGTCTCCTGATTACTCCAGTATTGTAACTCAGCATCTCTCGCATTCATTGTCAATGGATCGGGAGATTTTTCATATTGAAGCAGTTAATGTGCCGTTTCCTGATGAAAACCCCACTCAATATCAAGTTAATTTTGAGTTAGATTTTGCTGAGTGGGTATTAGATTGGGATAACTTTGTGTTATGTGAAGCAGGGGTAATCCGAGGTGGCAATTATACTTGGATTACTAAAGCAATGGAAAAGTTTGTAGACAAGAATTACTACACTTTATCATTATGTGAAAATATCCATAGTAAATATAAGAGTGATCTGGTTTCACTTTATTATGATGATACCATCGAAGATTTGCATTTTTGGTGGGAACGACCAAATAATCATTGGACATAGGGATAGCAACCCCAAAAAAAGTTCTAATCAAACTTTTTCAAAGGAGAACTATGGGATTATTTCCAGTAGACAAAAGTGAAGAATTTATCGAAGAAGGTATGACACTGATTACTGAAACAGACAGTGACAGATACCTAGATGCCGCCGCAAAGCGTCGTAGGGCAAAGATGAAGGAAGAACTATACCCACTGCCCGAAGACCGCATGGAGCGTCCTTGTGGAGGGGCAGGTGGATTTGATGACTTTGTAGAGCGTTGGCACGAGTGAATAAATAGAAACAGCCTATTGTTGTGTCTAAATGCCGACCTTTCAGACATTCAAAGATTTGAGTGTTACGTTTAAGAAGCATCCTGTTACTGATGATTTAGTAACGGTGAAAGATAAGGCATCTATCGCTCAGTCGATTACTGCCTTGCTTCTTACTAGGAAGGGAGAAAGACCATTTCAACCTAACTTGGGTTCTGGTGTTCAACTAGTTTTGTTCGAACCACTAGATTATGCATCTGCTGGTATTCTTAGATCTGAGATTCTAGATGTATTACAGAGGTATGAACCAAGGATTACAGTTGATAAAATCAGAATTACACCAGATTCACTGAATAATGGTTATAGTGTCGAACTGCAGTATAATATTGTCGGTAGAGACGATACACCAGTAGGAGTAGAATTCTTCCTAGAGCGTACTCGATAATGCCATATACTCAGGTTGCCAACTTAGACTTTGAAGATATCAAAGTTGCTCTGAAAGAATATCTCAGGGCAAATTCAGATTTTACTGATTATGACTTTGAGGGTTCTGCGTTATCAACGCTGATTGACACTCTCGCTTATAATACCTATTACACTGCGTTCAATACCAATATGGTAGTGAACGAAATGTTCTTAGACTCTGCTACCTTGAGAGATAATGTGGTAGCATTGGCAAAGCAGTTGGGATATAGGGCAAAATCAATTACTGCTCCTACTGCCTATATTGACTTTACTGTCAATTACAGCACTCCTGGTACAGATACCGAACTGATCTTGAAGGCAGGAACTGGGTTTATTGCATCTTATGATAATGTTTTGTATCAGTATGTTACATTAGATGATGTAAAAGTGCAGGTTCTGAATGGCAGCACCGCATTTTTCTCTCAAGTGCCAGTAAAAGAAGGAACACAAATTACAAATACTTTTACTGTAAACTCTTCTTTGACTAATCAAAGATTTGTTCTTGATAATAGAAACATCGATACTAATACAATCTTAGTTAAAGTATTCCCTACAGGTGGAAGTTTTAACGAGCAATATTTCGTATCTGACAATATCTTGGATGTTAACTCTGAGTCTAAGGTATTCTTTTTAGATGAGATTGAAGATGAGAGATACGAGATTATCTTTGGTGATGGAGTATTAGGTCAAAAGTTGCCCAATGGTGCTAGAGTTGAAGTTTCTTATCTAACAACAAATGGTCCTGCATCAAATGGAGTAAAAACTTTTGTGTTCTCTGGTATTCTTGAGAACATCAATGGTGCAACACCAAACAATAGTGTAACAATTAATACAGTTGTTCCTGCTGCTGGTGGTGAAGATAGAGAGACTATCAAAAAAATTAAGTACAACGCACCCAAAATATATGCTGCACAGAACAGAGCAGTAACTTCTAATGACTATGATGCACTGATTCGTAGAATTTATCCCGCTGTAAGTGATATTATCATATTTGGTGGAGAAGATCAAGAACCTCCACAGTATGGTCGTGTATTCATTGCAATTAAACCAGAAGATGCTTCTTACATTACAAGCATTACAAAACAAGAAATTAGAAATGAATTGAAGAAGTTTAGCATTGCTTCTGTCATTCCTGAACTTGTTGACCCATCAATTTTGTTTGTTGAGTTAACCAGTAAGATTTTTTACAATAGGGCAAAGACTAGCGATAGACCTGCACAGATTCAAGGTAAGGCAATCGGTGCGTTGACTGATTACATTGAGAATAGTGATACAGAAAAGTTTAATGGCAAGTTTAGATACAGTAAAGCAATTTCTGTAATCGATCAGTCTGATAATTCTATTAACTCCAATTTAACCTCAGTAACTATGAGGAAGGATTTTATCCCACAATTGAATAGTACGTTTTACTACGAAATTTGCTATCAAAATGCTTTTGCTGATGATGACGACCCTGTAGTATTCTCAACGGGTTTCACTGTTACAGAATACCCCAATTATACCGTCTATCTTGAAGATAGGATGGGTAGAATGGTCCTATATAGACTAGATGCTGCTACTGGTGATAAGATCGTTTTGGACGATTTTGTTGGAACAGTAGACTATGAAAAAGGTGAAGTAAAAATGAATGATCTTACGATTATCAAGGGATCATTTGCAGACAACAGAATACAATTGAGAGCACTTCCCAGACAAAATGATATTACAGCGATTAGGGAAGTCTATTTGGATGTAGACATTGCAAACAGTAGCTTTATTGCATACGCAGAGTAGTATAGATGGCAAAAATCAAGAACTCAATTTCAACTCTGATCGAGACACAACTCCCAGAGTTTATTAGCACTGAGTACGAGCTTTTTGGTAACTTCCTTACCAAGTACTACGAAAGCTTGGAGATTCAAGGCGGACCTCTTGATATTGCTAATAATTTGCAGCAATATGCAGATATTGGATTTTATGAGAATAAAATCCTAGAGCAATACACAGAACTTGATGAAAATCTATCTAGTACTGCCACTACTATCACTGTTCTAGATGCACGTTCTTTTCCAGAAAAGAATGGATATATCAAAATTGGAAAAGAAATTTGTTTTTACAAGAGTAGAAATAATACTCAGTTCCTTGAAGTATCAAGGGGAGTTAGTGGCAATACAAAACTTGGAGACATTTATAACGAAACAGAATTCGTAACAACTGAATCTACCACTCACTCTGGCGGTGAGATGGTAATGAACGTCAGTAATCTGTTTTTATATGCGATTGTTAGAAACTTCGAAGAACAGTATCTTGCATCATTCCCAGAAAAGTATCTAAAGTCTGCGGTTGATAAGAGATCACTTATCAAAAATATTGGTCAATTTTATAGATCAAAAGGAACAGAGAAATCTATTCAGTTCCTTTTCAATACAGTAATTGCAGGTGGTCCAGAAAATAGACCATCTGTGTATAATCCATCAGATTTTACATACAAGTCATCTACTTCAGACTGGACTCAAGGGTATGCTCTTCGTGCTAAAGTTCTATCTGGAAATGTAGAGGATCTTATTGGTAAGCAAATTGTCCAGGAAGCGGGACAGAGAAATGGATATGCCTCTGCTATCGTTGATAATGTCAGATTTGATTCTACTGTTGATGGTGAAGATACCTATAATTTATTTCTCGCCACAGAAACAATCAATGGAATTTTTGAATTTACTTCAAAGGCAGAACTAACACAGCAAATTTTTGCCAATGATACAATTGGCGATAGAATCAATGTATCATCTACTCTTGGTTGGAGTGATACTGGATCATTATTAATTGGAGATGAAATCTTCACTTTCGAAGATAAAAACATCACTCAATTTACAATAAAGAGCAGACAACTAAATGCATCATATCCAGCAGGAACTCCTGTATATGATCCTATTTTTGTTGGCAATAATGACGTAAAGTTGCTAGTTTTCGGTCTGGTATATAATTTGCTACCAGCACAAGCACAACCATATTCGTTTGTAAACGATCCAATTGAAGTTACAAATCCAGGATTTGAAACTAATGATCCCAAAGTTGTAACTTCACAAGGAATAAGATGGTTGCTATCGAATCCGAATGACAAACCTACATCTCCAACTAATACCTCTTATACTAACAATCTCTCTAATCTATCTACTGACGTTTCTGCTGTATTCGCAGATGACCAATTCTATTATGTTGCTTCTTCTGGATACCCATCATACCCTATTCTGGAAAATGTAACTTCAATTCCAGGCAATCTTGCTGATCAAAAAATCTTGAAGTTGATCAGAAAGCAAGCAACTTCTACAACTGAAATATACAAAACACCAAATTTAGATGTTGGAATTTTAGTGAATGGAACAAGAATCTATAATTACAAAGATACTGATACTGTAAGATTTGGCAAGCTAGAAAAAATTCGAGTTCAAAATCAAGGATTCAATTACAAGAATGCCCCATATGTTCTTGTAAATAGTGTTCCTGGTAGAGCAGTAGCCAAACTCTCTGGTCAATTTGTGGAATCAATTGAAGTTCTTGAACCAGGATTATACGGCAAAATTCCTACTGTAGAGATTACATCAGGGCGTGGTGCCGAAGTAAGGGCAACAGTAACCTTTGGAAGAGTTACAGACTTGATCATTGACAATCCAGGGGAATACTATTCGACACCACCTATAATTGTTATTACAGACGTTTCTGGACAAGGTAGGTTAGCTGAATATACTGCGGTAGTTTCTGATGGTAAACTAACTGGATTTGAAGTTGTAAATGAAGGCAATTTTTATTCACAGGAGAATGTAAGGGTAAATGTTTTCCCTGTTGGAGGAGGTGCAGAAGCAACTCCAGAGTTGACTGAATGGGTAAAAGACAGATATTACAATCTAAAAGATAGTCTGGATGAGAATAATGGATTTGTTTTTGAGAATTTTAACAAATCCTTAGAATATGGTTATGCTCATGTAGCAAATCCAAAAGCACTGCGCGTAAGACTGAATGATAACCTAAGTTCACTGGGAATTGAACCAGTAAATAAAACCCATTCTCCAATTCTTGGATTTGCTTATGATGGAAATCCAATTTATGGACCATTCGCACATCAGAATCCTTTAGATCCACAATCTCCTATTGTGAGAATGTCATCTAGTTATATTCTAAAACCATCTAGACAATTTGGACCAAGTACTCAAAACTATCCACTCGGATCGTTTATTCAGGATTATGAGTATAGACATAAGAGTGGTTCTCTTGATCAAAACAATGGTAGATATTGTGTAACTCCAGATTATCCAGAAGGAGTTTATGCATATTTTATTACTATTGATTCCCAACAAGTTCCACAATTCCCATATATTGTTGGAGAAAACTTCTATTCTTTACCAGTAGTATCTAATTATAGTTCAACACTAAATCAAACAAATATTTCTTCAAATGTAAAAAGATTATTTGTACCTGGAATTCAGGGAAATGGTGGCGGATTGAATGCAATCATTCAAGATCTAGAATCTGGAAGTATTGATTCAATTGAAGTAGATGGTTCTTCAAATTCATTTAGTGTAGGGTCAAAATTAGTTTTTGATAACTCAGGAACCGAGGGTAGTGGAGTAGAAGCTAGTGTAAGTTCTGTAAAAGGAAAATCTGTAAATTACATTGAGAGTTTCGAAAAGAAAGCAGTAAAACTGGAAATTACTACAGATTCTTATGTTTTTGAAAATGATAAACTGAGACAACCAGGAACAGGTGCTTTCGGTACAATTGTTGGAACTGTCAGGGCAGACAATACTATTTTGATTAGAGATGTAAATGGTGTTTTCAATTCTACTGCTACTTTCTCTACAGATATCAAGGTTGTTAGATTGTCAATTGATAAGGTATCTTCATATGCACAAGGATCTATTCTAAGTCTTACCGATGGAATAGTTACTACTGCTGCAACTGGAGAAGTATTAGAATCGGTTATTGCTGGAAATACTGTTATTCTAAAGGTTCTTTCTGGAACGTTCCAAGATCAAGATAATCTACCTGGATATTTTATCAAGAGTGATTCTCTCTCAGATACGTCTGGAGCTAGAATTGATTCTGTGGAATATTTGAGTGATGGACTTGTTCCTTTTGATATTGATGATAATATTGCTCTTGTAGAAACATCAGAAGAGCATGGTTTGGGAATTGGTGATGTAGTAAATGTTTCCATCAATCCAGATGATTCTGTAAAGACAAGAGATTATTTTGTAAGGAAGAGAATTTATCAAGAACTTCAACTAAGAACTCCAAGATATGAAACGACTGTAAATTACAGTGGTATTGGCAGAGGAATCATTCTAAATGCAGGAAATTTATATGATGTTGGATCTTATACTAATATTCCTCTTATTGGTGGATCTGGAGAAGGAGCGACTGCAAATATCGTTGTTTCTCCATTCAATTTGGGAGATGTTACTGGATATATTTCAGATATTCAAATTTCCGATGGTGGAACTGGATATAAGAGAGGAGACGTATTAGGAGTAAATGATGCTTCTTTAGGGAAGGTTCCAGGTAGTTCTCCACAGACCTTAAGATTTTTTATTGATCATGTTGGAGTTTCTGAAGTATCTACAGTCATCAGGGTAAGAAGTGCTGTAGAATATGCCGAGGATGACCTACTCAAAATTGACAATGAAATCGTAAAGATTATTTCTATTTCAAATAATCAAGTTCAGGGCGGCATTCTCACAGTAGAAAGAGCTCAAGAAGGAACAAAAGCAGTAGACCATTATGATGGTGCTCCTGTTTCTCTTTATGATGCTGGATATAGATTCGATTCTAACTTTACTGTAAATGGATCTGAGTCAGTAATTTATGATAAAAAGAATCAAAAACTCTTGGTGATCTATCCATCAACCCAATCTTTATCAACATTGCAACCTATTACAGAGCAAACTACTTTCTTTGATGATAGTACTCCACAAAGATTCGTAGAAATTATTACAGCATCACAAGCAGAAAATAGGTTTGAATTCAAACTTGATCCATCTATGTCTATTTTTGGAACAAATGCTCCAAACAATTATGTTTCAGAATGGACTGTAAATCCAATTATCGAAGTTCAAGAATATTACAAGTATAGGTTTGATACTTCTGATAACTCTTTGACTGGATCTCATTTAGATTTTAGTCCAAGTGGAAACTATAATATTATTCCAGTAGAGAAAAAAGAATCTTCAACACTACAAGGTTCTCCTGGATCTTTTGTTGAAATGAAATTTGGTTTCGGTCCTGTCATTTCATCAAATCAATATGATGAGAAAGAAGAATCCAGATTTGCTAATTATTTTTACTTTGATAGAAATGGACTAATTAGCAGTGGAAACTCGTACTTGAAAGTGGTACAAGATCCGCTGTCTGGAAGGCAGACTGTAAATTATGTCACGCCAACCAGATTCTCATATTCGTTGAGAAGTTTCCCACAATGGGATGGATCTGGAGACATCTCTTATACCACAAACGGTAATTTTGCTGTCGGTGAAATTGATTCAGTAACTGTACAAAACATTGGTGTCAACTACAAAAAGACACCTATTATTCTCGGTGCATATCTAAGTCCAGAAAATCAAGCAGCTGCTACAGTTTTATTTGATTCACTTACAAATACAATTGTTGGTGCAACAGTAACAAACTCTGGATCAAATTATAGCAAACCAAAGGTTGTTATTTTAGAAGGTGACGGAATAGATGCAGAGTTTGGAGTTACTTCTAGAAATGGAGAAGTTCTTGATATTTTTGTTGTAAATAAAGGAACCGACTACACCAATGCTCCAAAAATTGCTATTATAGAATCTGATGTTAGGTTGTTTGCAACTGGAAATAGAATCGGTCGTCCAAAAAATGTCAGAATTGTAAAGAATGGAAGTTCTTTCCACAAAGATAGTACTCTTCTTTCAGAATATACAGGAAGTTATACATTCTCTGTATCAGGTTATGGCGAGAAAGACTTTTTAGTTGGGGAAGAGATTACACAGACTATTGGCAATAATGTCATTGCAAGAGCGACTGTACGAGAGTGGAGACATGGATCGAACTTACTAAAAGTCTCAAAGATTCAAGGAAAGTTTAGAAATTCTACATCAGTAGTTGGAAAAATTTCTAAAACTTCTGCTGTGATCAAAAATACTTATGTAACAGTTTTTGATTTAGATCTAAAACCATATTCTGATAATACAGGATCATATAGATCCGATAGAGGAAAACTGGGTGTAGAGAACCAAAGAATTACAGATTCTTTCTTTTATCAAGATTATTCTTATGTAATCAAATCTAGAACTCAAATCAATGATTGGAGAGACCTTGTAAAAGAAACTACTCACCCAGCAGGATTCAAAGTATTTGGTGAGGTTATTATTGATCCAGTTGTTGAAGATGGTATTACTATGCCATCCGAAATGCCCAAAGCTTCGCACTTTAGCATTATTCAACTTTGGGATGATAACAAAAACAAAGTTACGGTAGAAAGCACTAGACAACAACTAACACAGTCAATTCTTAGCGTAGATGATTATCGTGCTATCAAAGGAAGTGGTTCTGTTGCTGTAAATGAGTTTGATTTTAATTATACTAATGCATACTCTTTAGATATCAGACAATCTAAATTAGACCCATCTCCATTCGATGGTAAGTTCAATACAGATGGACAACTAATAGGAACTAGAACATTTACATTATATTACAATGGTGTTGCATTCAACCCATATAGTGCAGAAAATTTGATCGTGACGCTAGACGGTGTTTTACAGGAACCAGGAGTAGCATATACAATTTCAAATAATCAAATTACTTTTGCAACACCTCCTTTAGGAAAAGCGATCGTAGAAGGACAAGAAGTTCCTGCACAAAAACTACTAATTCGCTATATTGAGTTCAAAAATGATGTATATAATGATAAGCATTTTAGAAAAATTAGAAACTTCTACCAAAGAAGTGGAAGGTGGTTAGATGCTGCTAATCAAATTCTTCTAAACGTTGATTTTATTGTTGCAGAATCTATTGGTTGGTTTGAAGATACTTATTCGTCTCAGATTGCAAATTCTACAATTCCATGGACAGCAATTGAATCGGAAGTTCAATCTGATGTAAGAAACCTTTGTTCTGCTCTAGAGCATGATTTGAGATTTGGTGGTAATGTAAAGTCTGTAGATTATGCAGAACTTTTCAAAGACAAATATAGCAGACAAAATACACAAATAAACTCCTTATTCCAGTATGTAATAAGACTAGCAAAACTTTCCACACGCAATTGGGATTGGGTTGCTTTAGGAGCGTCTTATACTGCTGGCAGTGACATTATAACAATTTCCGATACATCAAATATTGCTTTAGGTGCTGTTGTAAGTTCTGGTGGAGCATTGTCACTATCATCTAATATTAGAGTTACCGAAATTATTTCAGATACTGAGGTTAGAGTATCTTCACCAGCTCTACAAAGTAGCAATGTAGCTCCTCCTGGATCTGCTGGTCCTGGAACTACTTATCTAAGTGGAACTCAAAATGTTGACACAACACTTCCAACTGGAACTGGTGCTGTTATTCCATCAAATACATACTCTATTTCTCCTGGAACATCTCTAACTGTTCCTCCAGTATTTGCTGGATTGGATCAAGTCACGTTCTCTTTCAGTGGCATCAATAATGGTACGTTCTATGATGCATCAAATTTGATCGATAAGAACAGAAATTATATTATAGATTATGCAGTAAATTGGGCACAAGCAACATATCCTGGAATTGATTGGACATCAAAAGAAACAAAATGCAGAAGAGATGTTGGATATCTTTTAGATGCTGTAATTTATAGTTTGAGATTTGGTGGAAATCTCAAACTAGTAGAGTTTGCAGAGTTGTATTTCTTAGGAAGTCAGTTGAATTATATTGTTGGTGAGTTTGCAGAAACTAAAGCAACATATGAAAAGATACTCACGGAATTGTGTGTTCAAGCAATGCTTCAGACATTGCCAACTAGCACTCCATACACAAACATTATCCCAATCACTGATGCTGAAGTAATTGTTGATTCTTCATCGCCAACATGTGGTGGAGTAGAATCTGCTCTGAACACTTACTATGATATTATAGAGACTATTCTCAATAGTGGACCAAATGTAATTCAACCAACTAATCAAAACCCAACAAAAAGAGGTTTCTACACAAGACTTGTTCCTTACGCAAACTACGACATCATTCCAGATAATCAATTGATTTCTAGGGAGTGTGAGGACGTAGTTTCTTCGCTATCCACTTATGCTTCTATTATAGAAGATTATATGGTTTCTGGCAATACTGTTGATAGAACACTTCCAGATTATATTGATAACGAAACTTCTGAGTTTGAATTGTATTGGGATGATGATGGATCACCAGTGTCTCTAACAGAAGAAGATGAGCACCTACTAGTTTCGTTCAATGGAGTAATTCAGAGACCAAAATATAATCCAGATGAACCAGCATTTGATTCATATTGGGTTGATAAAACTGTTACTCCAAATATTATTAGATTTACGTCTCCTCCAATTTGGGATCAAGATTTATCAGCGAAAACAATTGGAGAACCAACACAAGTAGAGAAATTCTTTGCTACTAATATAGGAAACTATAGAAGATATACTATTGATAAGTCTCTTGTCAATGGTCAGAGAAAAGGTCCTTTCCTAATTCTAAGTCTGGATGGCGATAGAATTCTAAACATTGATGATGAGAATTATATGATTGTTATCGTCAATGGTGTTATTCAAGAACCAATAACAGCATATGAAGTTGCTGGGGCATCAATAACATTCAAGTATCCAATGCGTGACGAAGATGTTGTTGATATTAGACTTTGCTATGGTAGAGATCTAGATCCACCTGTTACTTTCCATGATTTTGATATCAATGGTTATTTGTATGATTATACTTTAGAAGTTAGTGGATCTGGCGTTGGTGATAGATTCAACATCTTTGCATTGTTTGATTCAAATTGGGCATTGAACTCTAAAGATAAATTCTACATTTATCAAGAAGATGGAAATGGAAACAACTACGGTATAGGTAGAGTTTATGATTGGAAGAAATTAAATAATGACGCAATAACTTTCAAATTATATTCAAATAATATAGATTATGATCCATCAAGAAGCACATATGCCGATTCAATGGGAGCAACTAACGTATCTACGTTCTCATTTGGATTGGTATCGCTAACCCTTACAAAAAATTATGACTATCTGTACAGAACCGATAAATCGTATTTTGTCGGTGATGTCAAGAAATCTAATGATCTCTTACAGAGAAAAGGATTCTTTAGACTTGCTCCTGGAGACAAGGTAAAGATTGATGGAGAATCCAAATATAGAACAATTAGATCTGTTCCAGATGAAGTTTATACCAGAGATAATCGTTTAGATGGTGATGCTGGTAATGAAATTTATGGTTCGTTTGGAATTTCTTCATATAATGGCAAAACTATGGGAGAAGGTCTCAGCGTTTCTGCTGAGATTGCCAATGGTGTTGTCACGGCACTAAAATGGAATGAAAGAATTGTAGAAGAAATTTCTAATCCAGATGGATCAATTACATATAAGTTCTTTAGACCAACAGCATTCAACTATGAAACTCCACCACAACTAGTTTTTGTCCCAAGGGATGGAAATGGCGGTGGTGCTAGAGCTCAAGTTTTAGTTGCTGGTGGAGAAATTCAAGGAATTCAACTCATTTATGGTGGTTCTGGATATACACAAGAACCAAAAGTAGTCGTCACTAGAAAATATGATGTCAAAAAACAAGATGATATTAAAGTATCACTTGTAAAATTAGGTGTTCAAAGTATAGTTACTCAGGGTCTAAATGTAATTTCAAATGTAAGTCAGATTGGACTACCACCTCCACAGCAAGCATTTATCACTTCTATTTTACTAGACTCTGTTATTGATACCCAAGATGACATTGAGCAAGAAATTTATCCTGATCCAGTTGACGGAGCAGATATGCCCGTTGACACTATACCAATCGAGAGAAATCAAATTACCAATCTTCTCCCTGTTTCTGTTGAACAGTCAGAAACTGCAGACAGATACATACAAAGCATTGTTGCTGTAAGGGCAGAAGATGTACTCACTATTTCTCAACTCACAACGAATAGACTTGTTACACAAACTATTCAAAGAGAAATCGATAACACATTCTTAGAAAATGTAATTTACAGAGCACCTGGAGCATACTTACAAGCACCTCTAAACATTGGAGATTCGATTGTATATGTTGCAGACACTTATCAGTTTACCAGTCATGGTAAGTTGATGGTTGGTGATGAAGTTGTTTACTATCCCAGAAAACTCACAGATAGATTCCTCAATGTAACTAGAGGATATGAAAATACAACTGAAAAGAACTGGGTCCCAGGAACATTCATCAGACAAATTGAAGATTATGTAAGTGTTGCATTTGGTGGTGTTGCTGAGATTTACAGCGAGACTGTTGTTAGAAACTCTATACCAACTGGAGCAGTAGCAACAGTTCGCACATCAGAAATTCAAGTACAAACTGAAGTAGTAATAGAAAGTAATAAGGTACTGAGAGAGATTCTATTATTTACTCCCCCTGGAGGACTAGTAGATTATTTCCAAGAAAGTGTTTTCTTTACCAATTTTGTTGGAAGATATAGTGTTGGAAATGTGGGACAGAATATTTCATCCTTCAACTATGTTTCTCTGAATGAAGGGCCAATCTCTGCTGGTGGTGTTACCATAGATGACTTTAATAGAAACTACCCAACATTTGCTATTATAGACTTTGAAAGGAGAGGATATTCTAATTACACTTTATCTGGTGATAAGTTCAATTTGGGATTATCCACATATAATACTACAGTAACGACCACATCTTCATCTGGATCTATTGGTTCTGTTATTGTTGTGCAGAATACAAATTACTTCCCAGATTCTGGATATATATTCCATGGATCGGGATCTAACAGAGGTGTTATACAATACACCTCAAAAACTGCTACAACTTTTGCTGGATGTACTGTATACTCTGGATCCACTACAATAACTGCTGGTTCTGAGATCATTCCATATACTATTGACTAATCAGTATAAATATAAATAACTTTGGTATAAACCACACGTCGGAAAAGAAAACCAATGGCTGCTATCATCTCTGATAAATTTAGAATTTTTAATGCGAAGCAATTTCTTGAATCGCTTAGTGAAGGCGCAAACGATGCTAGCGCCGACCGTACCAGACTTTACTTCTTCGTAGGTCGCCCTCAAGCATGGAGAGCGTATCTAGAAGTTTACTCAATTGAAGGGGGATCTTTCACAAAGGGTAATGAAGTTTACGTTGGTACTGCTTACGGAACTGCTACATTTAGAGCAACCGTAGAAGCTGTATACAGCAATTCAGTTCTCCTCAGTTCAGTATTTGGATCTGGTGGAACTGCTTCTACCCCAGGATTAGGATCAACTCTAAAAGAGTATGACGGTAGTTCTGATACTGGCGTCACTGCAGTTACTGGGGTTTATCGTTACGCAACTGAGGATGCTCCCCCTCTTCCTCTAGATAATCAGACAGAAAAGTTTTCAATTTACGACGATCTTATTGCTGCTAAGAGAGTAACTGATGCAAATGCTCGTGCAGTTGTTCGTCGTTACAACTGGGATTTAGTTGCAAATCCAAAGTATGACATGTGGAAACCAGACTATTCTGCATCTCCTGGTGGAGGCGGTCAGGTAGGTAAGCAAACTGCATTAGGATTTGATTCTATTGCAGAAGCTAAGTTTTATGTAATGAACAGCAATTACGAAGTATTCAAGTGTCTGTACAATGGCGAGAATCCAGCAAATCCAACTGGACAAAACGCAACTCAAGAGCCTTCGACTAGCGCAGCAGGATATAACGGAGCAACTGGAATCTTTACCGAAACTGCTGGTGCTGGTTATATTTGGAAGTATATGTTTACACTTCCTACTGATGACGTTCTGAAGTTCTTGTCTTCAGACTTCATGCCAATTGTTCTTCCTACAGAATCTACTAGAGTAGCAACTGCAGCACTTGCTGTTCCTGGTTCCATCGACGTTGCTCTAATTGAAGACGCTGGATCTAACCTTCCACCTTCACAAACTCTTTACACTGCGATCAAAGGTGATGGAACTAACGGAGTAGTTCAAATTACAACTACTGCTGGTGGTGCAATTAGCACAGTTTCTGTTCCTGGTCGCGGTCAAGACTATACTTACGCTAATGTCATTCTTTCAAATGGCAATCTGTATAGTGATCTAGGACTAACTAGTGGCGTAGCAACACCTGCAGGTTGGAGTGGTGCTATTGAAGTAGTACTACCTCCTAAGGGTGGTCATGGTGCTGAAGCAGACATTGAACTCAATGCTAAGCGTGTTATGACGAACATTCGTCTAACTTATTCAGAAGGTTCGGGAGATTTCCCAGTAGATAACGATTTCCGTCGTATTGGTCTCCTAACAGATCCATATGATTGGGGAACTACTTCTTTTGCAACAGCATCTACTCTAAATGGTCTATATGCTGTCAAGATTACTGGAACAACAGCAGATTATATTCCAGACGAAGCGATTTCGCAAGTTCGTAGTGATGGAAACATTGCAAAGGGAAATGTAGTTTCTTGGACACTAGATAGCAATTCAACAACAGATGGTATTCTCAAGTATTATCAATCACCTGATCAACATCTACACAATGGTGTTGTTTATCCTTTCGAGGCAAATGGAGCGGTTGATGTTGCTGGTGATGCATCTGCTGCAGATGGTAACGTTGATACCACATACAACGGAACTCTAGAGGGTGTTATTCTTGCTAATGGTCTAGGAACACCCGAGATTGCCAATAACTCAGGTGACATCATTTACATTGAAAACCGTCGTCTCATCACTCGCGCACCTGACCAAATCGAAGATATCAAACTTGTAATCGAGTTCTGATTTATAATTTACTCCGCTAAATACTAACGACTAGATGTTTGTATTTGGCGGAGTACGATGCCACAGAAGACTAACCTTAATGTTTCTCCTTATTATGAGGACTTTGATGCGAATAAGAATTTCTACAAAATTCTATTCCGTCCTGGTTACTCGATTCAAGGTAGAGAACTAACACAGTTACAGTCTGTTCTCCAAAATCAAATTGAAAGCTTTGGAAAACATGCTTTCAAGCAAGGAGAACTTGTTGTTCCTGGAGAGGTTGGTCTCAACAATAAATTAGATTATGTAAAACTGTCTTCTGTTTCCGAAGTAGCTGTAAATGAAGGTGGTACAGTTGTATTCAGAAAATATGATATTTCACAACTGGTTGGCGAGCAACTAAGAGGTTTGACCTCTGGTGTTATCGCCAACCTTGTTGATGTAAAGACAGCAACCGAAACAACAGCGGATACTTTATTTGTTACATATCTAACTAGCGGTAATGCTGGTAATGAGGGAACATTTAGACAAGGGGAAACTCTAGAAGTTATTGGCGGTGTAAATACCCCACTATTGGTTGTTGGAACCGATGGCAGCGTTCTTCCAACTACTGTTAGTGTGGTAAATCCAGATACACAAGAAGTAACTGTATTAGAAAGTCCTGCGATGGGTTATGCTTCTGCTGTAAAAGTAGAAGAAGGTATTTACTTTGTGAATGGATACTTTGTAAGAAATGATGCCGAATTATTTGTTATTGATCCATACTACAATGCACCATCTGCAAAGATTGGATTTAGGGTTGAAGAAAGTATCATAACACCAGAAGAAGACCCAAGTCTGTATGATAACGCAATTGGGTCATCAAACTTCTCCGCTCCAGGTGCTCATAGACTCAGCATCAAATTGAATCTTGAGAAGTACGATCTTTCTGCAACTACAGATAAAAACTTTATCAAAATTCTAACAGTAAAGAGTGGTGTAATTCAAAAGCAAATCAAACCAGCTGATTACACTGTACTAGAAGACACTCTTGCTAGAAGAACATATGACGAATCGGGTGATTATGTTGTCGATCGTTTTGACGTAAGTATTAGAGAATACTACCAAAATGAAGGTAACAATGGATTGTATGCACAAGGAACAGATGGTCTAGTAAATGGACTATCTCTTCAAGATGCGTCACAGAAAATGGTCGCAAATGTTGGTCCTGGTAAGGCATACATTAGAGGATATGAGATTGTAAACAAAGAAACTAAGTATCTTGAAGTTAGTAAAGCTAGAGAAACTGTAAATGCTGAAAACATTACTCTAAAAACTTCTGGTCTTCCAACATACCCAGTTACAAATGTTTATGGATCAATTCCTTTCAATGCAGAAGGATCTGAACTGACAGCGTATCCAGACTTAGAGCTCTATCGAATTTACAATGATGGTACTGTAGGACAAAACATTGAATTTGCTCCTGGACAATCTCATGTAGTCAATCCCAACAGAACTACGATAGAGAAGAGATCTTCTATCGATAGAAGAGGAAAACTTTATGGCGACAATCTTGCTGTAGTTACAGTTACATTAGATATTACAAAAAGTGATCTGATTGACAAGATCAATGTTACTGGTGATCTAGATTTTGATGACTGCTGTGATTCTAACGGAAAGGTCTATGCGGTCTTTACTTATTCTGGTGGAGCTCCAGACACATATAAGTCATTTGATCTAATTGGATTTTCAATCAAGATAAGACCAGATATTCTTCCAGCTAAAAGATATGCTGAACTAACTCTTTTGGGCGATAAAGCAGAATTGAAAGGACTTATCAAGGAATATGACGAAGATGATGGTGAGTATAAGAGAAAACTATATCTAGATACTATTCAAGGTGCAGATGCTGATGGAGCAGTTCTTGGTAGTATCTATGATTACACCGAAGTTACGACTCCTCTAATTGGAGTAGCTAAACCAGGGAATTATTCTTTCAAAGAAACTGGATTTGGATTCAATTCAGACTCCGATGTCGTACTATCAAAGGGCAAATTATCTGGTGGACAAACGGCATATAATGCTATTTTTGGTCTTGGATATTTTGGTCCATCTTTTTATACTAAGATTACTCTGGATTCAAATATCACGACTGGACAGTTTGAAAAAGGAAAATATATTTTTGGTATAACTAGTGGAGCGTATGGAGTTATTGAAGGATCTGCTGGATCAACATTCTCCACAGCAGATGAGTTGATGGTTACAACACTTTCTGGAAAGTTTATTTCTGGAGAAGTAATTCGTGATGAAGATGATAACTCAGCAAGAATTGCTACAGACAACACCATTTCACACTTTATAGTAAAATACAGAGGAAGTGGTGGGTATCCACAAGATGCTGGAATTTCGATCAATGGTGTTCCATTTGATACTTCCAAAGTAAACGTGAAAAGTAATATTGATGGATTTCCTTACAATATTGAAATCATCAATAGAAATGCATTCACTCAAACATATTCGCAACCACCTACCGTATTAGTCGATCTTCCAATCTCGGGATCAATTACAACTTCCGCCAAAATAGAAGCAGTGTTGTTTAGAAATTCGGTACAAACATTCAATCCAGATGATGTAAAATCGTTTGGATGTGCTTATGGATCATCTGGCAATAATATCTTTACTGCAGATTTGGAGTCTGCTAAGAGTCCATATGCAAAACTAACACCAATCACTGACTTCACATTTACTGGTGTTGCTGGATATAGATTCCTTGAATGTAATGGATTCAATGGTGACACAACTGTTTATCTAAAACCAGGAGATTATATTCAGTTTACAGATGATGATTCTGTAGCAGAAAAGGTAATGATTACCTATGCAACAAAACCAGAAGGAACTCTAAAATCTCGTATCTATATCGATACTGCACTGGCTAAAAATGTAACCAATGGAACTATTGTAAAGGTTGGATCTGTTATTGAGAGTTCTTCTAAGGGTTCTTTACTATATCCAACTGGTGGCAGTCAAGTTGCTTCAATTTCCCAAAGCAATGAAGACTCCAAAATCTCATATTACTACAGAAAAGATTTTATCACAGAAGCATCGGCAAGCGGTGGTAACATTACATTCACTGCACAGCTTCCATTTGGAACTCAAAGATTCGCAAGGTTTACTCCAGAAAATTTTGTGATGAGTGTGCTAAATCCTGGTTCTTCCACAAAGGTATCGACAGGAGATGTAATTTATCTAACTGAAGCAAACATTATCGCTGAAAATACTACAGATACAACGAGTGGACTAAATGCGGGTAGTGTCAAGGTAAACTTGCCAGCAGAGTTTTTTGGAACAACTACAGAACCTTTCCCAACTCTAAAGTTATCTGCTACTCTAGAACTAAACAAAGCAAGACCAAGAATCAAAACTGTTGTAAGAAACAGAAGAATTCTAATCAAGTCTGCTGGAGATAGAACAGTTCCACTTAGAGGAGAAAACTTCGATACAGAAGCGACTTCAGTTGCTACTTATTCTGATGTATTCAAGTTAAGATATGTGTATGAAGGAACTTCTTCCTCACCACCAACTATTGATAGTGCTGGAAATCTCGTATCTGGTGTTGATGTAACAGAAAGATTTACTTTTGATGACGGTCAAAGAGATACTTATTACGATGTTTCTCGTATCATCCTAAAGCCAGGTTTTGAAGCACCTGTTGGACAACTCGTAGTGGCATTTGATTACTTCGAGCATTCACAAGGAGATTTCTGCACAGTTGATAGTTACTTACATGAAGCAGGTGTTACTCTAGAAGAAATTCCAACATTCAACTCTGCTGTTTATGGTATTGTTTCTCTCAAGAATGTATTTGATTTCAGACCAAAGGTTGATAATAATTCTTTTGTAACTGGTTTCCAAGATCAATCTTCTAGAGAAGCGGTAATTAGAAACTTTATTGGTGAAGGTGGTGTTGCATCTGTTATTCCTGCCCCAGATAAAAACTTAGAGTATACATTCAAGTTTACCCAAACAGAATTCCTAAACAGAATTGATGGGATATTCTTGAATAAGAAGGGTGAGTTCGTTCTCAAAGAAGGAAATTCTTCACAAAACCCAACAAAACCAGAACTAATTGACGACGCAATCCCACTCTATTATTTCTATATTCCTGCTTTTACAACTAGCAGCAAGGATGTGAGGATTATTCCAGTTGATAATCGTAGATATACGATGAAGGATATTGGAAAACTTGAGAAGAGAATTGAGCGTCTAGAATACTATACAACTCTAAGTGTTCTTGAGCAACAGGCTCTGAATATGCAAATTAGAGACACGATTGGATTTGATAGATTCAAGACTGGTTTCGTAGTGGATAACTTTGAAACCCATGGAGTTGGAGAAGTTTCATCTGCTGATTACAGATGTTCTATTGACACACAGCAATCTGTTCTAAGAGCACCAAATAAGGAAGATTCTTTTAGACTAGAAGAAGTAAACACAACTATTGATCAAAGATTTGTCGATGGATATGTTAGAACTGGAGATATGGTAACTCTTCCATACTCAGAACTCCAAGTTCTAGGAAATGATTTTGCAACTAAAACAATCAATCCAAACCCATTTGTTGCTTTACAATATGTCGGGGAAGGAGCACTAAGTCCAGAAATTGATCCTTGGTATGATCAAACAGTAGAACCAGTCATTGTAGATAACAACACTGGACTCTATTCAATTTTTATTGCAAAAGACGACACGACAGAAACTTTCTCAAGTATCTTCAACTCATTTATTATTAACTGGGTTGGATCAAAGGGAACATTTGGAAGCATTGCTTCTTTTGGAACTACAAACACTGATTCTTCTATTGAGAAAGTAACAAAGGCATCAGTTGCAAGTAGTTCTAATGTAAGCCCAGATAATAATGAGATTGGAAAGGGTCTAGCAACAGATTCCGATCAAAAAGGAACTGTTGCCACTTCATTGAAGTTTTATGCTAGACCAACACCAGTCAAGTTTACTGTAAGAAGATTGAAACCATTTACAACTGTATATCCTTTCCTAGATGGAAATGATATCTCTAGATGGACATGCCCAGATAGCAGATTTACTGGAATTGCTGGAAACTCATCTATTGGATTTAATTCTCCAATTACTACAGATGAGAATGGAAATGCTAGTGGCATTATCATTATCCCTGCAGGCAAACCACCAGTAGAAAATGCTACTTGGACTGGAGATGTTGACACGGTTTCTTATGATTCCACACAACCAGATCTAAGAATTACTACAGGTATCAAGACAATTAGATTTACTTCAAGTAAAGAAAATGCGGCAAAAGATACTGTAGATACATATGCGGATCTGAAGTATTATGCAGTTGGTAAATTACCTCAAAATCCACCATCAATCAATGCAACATCCCCAGCATACTTCAAGGCAAATGAAGGTGTTCAAAAGGTTGATAGTGTAACAGATGTAGAAATCAAACCAAACCCATTGGCACAAACTTTCAGCATTGAGTCATTTGAGGGTGGATTGTTTGTTACTAGCGTTGAGTTATACTTCAATAAGAAGAGCACAAATATTCCAGTAAGAGTATATTTGACTAATACGGAAATTGATAAGCCAGCAAAGCATATTCTTCCAGGAGCAGAATCAACTTTATCACCAAACACTTTGATTCGCGCATATGCAAATGGAACTACAACTCTAACAATTGGAGAGAATATTGTTGGTTCTCAGTCTGCATGTAGTGGACCTCTTTTGAAAGTACTTGATTCCACTAATATTGAGGTAACAGCATCTGCTGATGGTAAAGTTATTGTTTCCAGTGATCAAGTTTATACACTCGTTCTTTCAAATCACAATGGAAGAGAGTTTATTCAAAATGAACCATTGATTATTGATTCTATCACAGAGTTCAATAATAAGAACAATACAAATCTAGGATTGACTATTACAAAGAATTCTGGAAGAGTCACCGATTTGATTGTTAGTGGTACTGGTGCTAATTACGATTCCGCTTTCCTAACTTTTGAAAGTCCTCAACTTCCTGGAGGAAGTCAAGCAAGTGGCGCAGTAAAAATTTCCGAAGGCAAAATTTATAATGCTACCGTATCCCTAGGTGGTTCTGGTTACACAGCACCCCCTGCAATCGTCGTGAAGGGCGTTGGAACTGGAAATGGTGGTGCAGTAATCACTGCTAAGATTACGATCGATACACCCGCCGTTAGGATGGGTGTAGCAGTCGATACGGCGGGAGTGACGAACTCTACAATTCCAACTAAGTTCAAGTTCAAGAATCCAGTATACTTACAGAATGGAACGAAGTATGCTCTAGTCGTTGAGACAGATTCTACAGAATATTTACTGTGGGCATCAAGACTTGGCGAAACAGAGATTGTTACAAGTTCACCTGTTACTACACAACCACTTCTTGGTTCTGTTTACAAAGCACAGAATACTGATAACTGGACAGAAGATTTATTTGAAGACTTAAAGTTCAAACTCAATAGAGCTGAGTTTGATATTAGTAGAGGAGCTGTTCTAAAACTGACCAATGAAAATCTTGGTTATGAGTATCTCAATCTAAATCCCTTTGAAACTAGTGGTGTTTCTGATCAAAACGCAACTTCACCTTTGTTCAAATTGAATAACAAGATTATCAAGGTATATCATAAGAATCATGGTTTTGAGGATGGAGGAAAGTCTTATGTATTCTTCAGTGGTGCTGATGGTGTTGGCGGAGTCTCAAGTACTCAACTAAACACTAAACTATTCAAAGTTACTAACGCTGGAATTGATAGTTACAATATTACGAATGAAACTACTGCTGCTAGCAGTGTAAAAGGTGGGGGCGGAGTAGTTCTAGCTTCCTATAATAGAAAGTATGAGAGACTATTCCCACAAGTGAATTATCTTTCATTCAGCAATACTTCAATTACATCCTCTGTAAAAACTACCAATATCATTCCAGTAGATTCTAATACACAAAATTATACTTCATATTCCACTACAACTTACGAAAAAACGTTCCTGAATGAAATTCAATATTTTACAAATCAGAAAATTATTGCTTCTAGAATCAATCAGGTTCTGAACAATGTTCAACGTTCATTAGAGTATAAGATTGATTTTAGATCTGATGTTTCATATCTATCTCCTGCTATTGATTTGTCTTCTGCTTCGGTGATTACATCGACAAATAGAATTGAAAAAGCAACTGGCAAGGAAGATAGATATGGAAGAAGAGATCAGATTGTAAAACTAAAAGAAGTTTACTCATTTACCTTAGCAAATCTAAACAGTCAGACAATACAATCAAATCAAGAGATCAGTATTGAATCTGTTGGTTCAACTATTGCTGGTTCCTCTGGATCGGGAGCGAAAGGAACTATCGCTAGGGTAATTGAAGAGAATGGTAATGTAATTGTTTTTGTAAGAATTTCTACTGTAAATCCTTTCTCCAAAAATGATTCTCTTTCTATCTCTGGTATCACTGGAAATCCAACAGTAAATTCAGATCCAGTAAAAGTAGAATTTGGTGGAACTGGTGGCCCAGTAATTCCAGTTACTGGTGCTACAGTGACTGCTAGAAATGTAGACTTTACTGATATTTTTACAGCAAAGATTGAAGGAAAAGTAACATTCTTTGATATCAAAAATCAAACTATCACTATCAAAAATGATAAGAAACCATTTGGAACTACCACATATGATCAAACATTGGTAGAAGCTTCTATTGTTGAACCAAGTGTTGCTAGAAGTGGAGAAGGTGTTGAAGATATCTTTAGAGTGGGAGATCTGATTGCATATACTGGTCAAGAAGATGATGACTCGGCGTATTGGGAAATCAAAGAAGTTTCTTATACCGATGGAGTTGATTACTCGCCAGAAAATAGATTCTCCAATAGTTCTTCTGTTGCTAAGTATGTAACAAAAGAAATTTCAATTGGAAATCCTGGTACATCAATCAACGTCAAGCTAACTGCTAATGTAAAAGATATTTCTGATATTCAAGTTCTATACCGTTACAAAGAATCTTCAAGTCAAGAATCTTTTGATGTGATCGAATACCAGTACTTCAATGAAACTGGACTACCAGATTTTGATGTGATTGCATCGTCTGAAAATACTATTTCAAGTATTACAGAAAAGCAAAGTTCATATCAAGAATTGGAGTATAGCGTTTCCGATCTTCCAGAATTCTCGTCGTTTGGAATCAAGATTGTCATGAAATCAGATAATCCTGCATATGTTCCCAAGATTCAAGACATGAGAGCAGTTGCTTCATACTAATGGATTATATCAAGGTAAAGGATCACGATTCATTACTTCGTGATCCTAAAACTGGCGCTATTGTCAATGCTAATAAAGGCGAGTTTCTCAAGCATGTAGAAGCTCGTCGCAAAATGCATCGTATCGAAACTGTAGTTGACGACATAAATAACTTGAAGAATGAAATATCTGAAATAAAAGCTTTACTGCGAGAGTTAATCAAAAATGCCAACAATTAATGTCTCTAGAACCGATACCTTTGAAATTCAAAGGCAAAAGATTAATCAACTCTCAGAAAAAGTTGATAGAAAAACTACCAATGTTCTCTTCGTCTCTAAAAGTGGAGACGACTCTAATACTGGAGCAAATTTATTAAATGCAAAGTTGACAATAAAAGCAGCTTTAGAAGTAGCAACCACAGGAACTGTTATTAGAGTTGCTTCTGGAACTTATGTAGAGGATAATCCTCTAATAATACCACCGCAAGTTTCTATTGTTGGAAGTTCTTTGAGAGAAGTTTCTGTTACCCCAGCAAACACTGGTGATTTGTTTTATGTAAATAATGGATGCTACATTTCTGATATGTCATTTGTTGGACCAGCAAATACTGGTGCTATTGTATCATTTAATCCTAACGATCCTCCATATATTAATCAGTCACCATATATTCAAAACTGTACTAATTTCATTCCAGATAGCACAGGTCTACGAATTGATGGAGATAATGCTATTGGTAATATCAAGTCTATGGTTTTGGACTCATTTACACAGTTCAATCCAAACGGATTTGGTGCAGTAATTTCCAACGAAGCATATGCTCAGTTGGTTTCTATGTTTACTATCTGTACCGATACTGCGATTATTTGCGAAAATGGTGGTGGTTGTGATCTCACAAACTCAAACTCTTCGTTTGGTCTATCTGGTCTTATTGCCGATAATGTAAGTCCTTTGAAATATACTGGACAAGTTTCTCAAACGGCATCTGAGGGGGATACTACTATTAGAGTTGATATTTCTACAACTAAACAAATTATTAATGATGTTCAGTATAACAACAGTGCTGGAACGGCTACTATTACAACAGCAGATCCACATGGATTCTCAGTTGGCAATGACGTAAAACTTGAAAATGTTTTGATGTCATGTGATTCTGGTAATCATACATTTATTAGTGCCACTAAAGATGCTGTTAGAAATACAACTGGCGGTGGTTCTACTGTAATTGGACCTGTTACTGCAGCAGATTACGATTCGACTACAGGTGTTTTCATTATAACGATTGCCAATCATGGATTATCTGCTGGTGACACAATTCAATTAGTAACTGATTCATTTACATTTACTTGCGATCAAGATAACAATCAAACTGAAGAGACACGTCCTGCAGCAACTGATCCATATGCAGGAATAGATATCACTGTTGATGCTGTCACTACAAACACTATTACGGTTAACGTTGGTGGATATGGTCCAATCACACAACTGTTCCCATCTGGAAATTATGGATATACGTTTAAGATTACTGATGTTCCATCAACAACTCAGTTTACTTGTACTGTAGGAACAAATAATCTAACACATACTTATCTACCAGCAAATCATATTTTCCAAGCCTCAGATCCAAACTCTGTTGAAGTTACTGTTAGTGCAGATGGAACTCCCACAGTAGGAACTACATACACTCCAACAAATGTAACTTATGATGGTGCTACTGGAGTAGCGGTATTTACAATCACTGGACATGGTTTACAAACTAATGATGAGGTTTTATTAGCAACTGAATCTTTAGATTTCACATGTAGTTCTGACAATTACACAGATACATTCTCATATCCAAGAGCTGGAGATCCTGCAGATGGAGTTAGTTTGCCAGTAACAACTATTGATGCAGACACTTTTTCAGTTAATGTTGGAATTTCTCTTGCCAGTGGTTATGCAACCTTAGATATTATTAGACCATTTGCTGGACAGGTTGTTTATTTTGATACTCTCTACTATGAAGTAATTAGAATTAATATCACAAATGGTGGCAGTGGTTATGATCCAGCAAATCCACCATCAGTAACCATAGGAGCATCTCCTGAAACATGGGGAATTGATGCATCTGGAATCCCACAAGTATCAAATACTGGTGTTATAACGTCTATTGATGTTGTTTCAACTGGTAGAGGATATGGCGCTACACCACCATCAGTAACAATTGATCCACCAGTTGCAGGAGTTACTGCAACTGCAACTGCGGAGTTGACACCATCATACTTTGTTGTTGAATCTGCCAGAGAAGTTGGATCTGGAAATGATGTATACGATGTCACATTTGCAAACGAAACTCCAATTTCATTACCACTAAATACAGTGGCATATTTCTTCAAGCAAAGTAGATTGCTTGCATCTTCACACTCATTTCAATATATTGGATCTGGTGTAGATATCAATACAGCACTACCACAAACGGGTGGTATACCAACACCAGAAACTGAGACAATTAGTAGAAATGGTGGACTAGTTGTATATACTAGTACAAATGAATCTGGAAATTTCAAAATTGGTGATGGAGTTATTATCGATCAGTCCACCGGAAATATTTCTGGTGAATCGTATGGTAGAAGCTTATTTTCCGCAGTGACCCCATTTATTCTAGCATTAGGAGGATAATAAAATGGCATTAAAACTAAACAATTACAAAACTATTACAAAAGTTGTTTCCACGACACCAACTGCAGTTTATACTGCTCCTGTTGGATATACTGGAGTTGTGCTTTTGGGACAAGTCACAAATATTAGTTCTACATCTTATGACGTAACGTTGATACATAAAAGAGGTAATATTGAAACAGAAATTGCTAAAGATTTTCCTATTCAAGGAAATGATGCTCTGAATCTAATTGCAGGTAAATTGTTTTTAGAATCAGGAGATCAGATGATTCTTTATGGCAGTGATGATACCAATTTAAAATTTATTTCTTCCATCTTAGAAACACTAAACTAATTTCAAGTAAGTAACAAAAATGGTGACATCATTTCTTTCTTCTAGAGTAAAAAATCTCAATATTGGTGTTTCTGGGTATACAGATAATACTAATGTATTGGAAGTTATTGGTAATATAAAAAGTAGTGGAAGTTTTACATCTACTATTTCCGATGGCACTGCTCCTCTAACAGTAACTTCAACTACTCTAGTATCAAATCTAAATGCTGATTTTCTAGATGGTCAGCATGGATCTTATTATACAAATGCCAGCAATTTATCTACGGGAACAGTACCAGTTGCCAGATTGACTGGAGAATACGATATTGATATCAGTGGAAATGCACTTACTGCTACTAATTCCAGTTATATTAATGTAACAAAAATAAATGATAATACTTCATATAAGGTAGCATTCACAGATTCTATTGGAGGGAATCAAGGAATTTACATTGACGAAGATCTAAATCAATTTACTTATACTCCAGTTTCTGGAAAATTAAGTTCTCCTATTCTTGCTTCTTCAGTTGCTGTAGGAACAGCACCATTGGAAGTAACTTCAACAACACTCGTTTCTAATCTAAATGCTGATTTATTAGATGGGCAACAGGGAACTTATTATCTTGATCTAGGTAATGCTACTAATACACTAGATGAAACTAAAGGTGGTACTGGACTCAGCACATATACTACTGGAGATATTCTATACGCTTCTGCCACAGATACTTTAACAGCACTTCCGATTGGTGGTAATAGTACAATTCTTACAGTAGAAAGTGGAGTTCCTTTTTGGAAAAGTATTAATGCTGGAGATATTGGAGCTATTGCTGGTATTGATGTTCGAGAAGATACTACTTTACTAGGATCTGTAACAACAATCAATTTTGGAACAGGAATTGTTGCGGAGATAGATCCAGCAGATTCCACGATCGCAAATATCACTGTAAATACATCTGCCTTAGCAAGTAATACCGTCAATATTTTAGAGGATGGAACATCTTTAGGTGATTTTGAAAATATCAATTTTATTAGTAGTAACCTTACTGCTGCTGATGCTGGAAGTTCAACTGCAACAATTACTCTAACTGATGATCCAAGTTTCAATACTATAGAACTGACTGTTGCTGATGGCACTGCTCCTCTAACAGTAACTTCAACAACACTCGTTTCTAATCTAAATGCCGATCTATTAGATGGGGAAGAAGGAACTTATTATCTTGATCTAGGTAATGCCACTAATACACTAGATGAAACTAAAGGTGGTACTGGACTCAGCACATATACTACTGGAGATATTCTATACGCTTCCGCTGCAGACACTCTATCGGCACTTCCGATTGGTGGTAATAGTACAATTCTTACAGTAGAAAGTGGAGTTCCTTTATGGAAAAGTATTAATGCTGGAGATATTGGAGCTATTGCTGGTATTGATATTCAAGAAGATACTACTTTATTAGGATCTGTAACAACAATCAATTTTGGTGATAGACTTATTGCCACATTAGATTCTGTAGATTCTACAATAGCAAATATCACATTTACCGATGATCCAACTTTCAATACTATACAACTGAATGTTGCTGATGGCACTGCTCCTCTAACAGTAACTTCAACTACTCTAGTATCAAATCTAAATGCAGATTTACTAGATAATCAACAGGGAACTTATTATCTTGATCTAGATAATGCCACTAATACACTAGATGAAACTAAAGGTGGTACTGGACTCAGCACATATACTACTGGAGATATTATCTATTCTTCTGCTTCAGATACATTATCATCTTTAGCGATTGGAAATTCAGGAAATGTTCTTACTGTAGAATCTGGTGTTCCTGTATGGAAAAGTATTAATGCTGGAGATATTGGAGCTATTGCTGGTATTGATGTTCGAGAAGATACTACTTTACTAGGATCTGTAACAACAATCAATTTTGGAGATAGGATTATTGCGACATTAGACCCAAATAATTCCAGCCTAGCAAATATCACATTTACAGATGATCCAAGTTTTACTACAGTAGAGTTGACTGTTGCTGATGGCACTGCTCCTCTAACAGTAACTTCAACAACACTTGTTTCTAATCTAAATGCCGATCTATTAGATGGGCAACAGGGAACTTATTATCTTGATCTAGATAATGCCACTAATTTTCTCGTAGAAACCAAAGGTGGTACTGGACTCAGCACATATACTACTGGAGATATTCTATACGCTTCTGCCACAGATACTTTATCAGCACTTGCTGTAGGAGCTGAAAATCAAGTATTGACAGTTAATTCTTCTGGAGTTCCTATTTGGAAAACTATTACTGCGGGAGATATTGGAGCTATTACTGGTGTTGATATTCAAGAAGATACTACTTTATTAGGATCTGTAACAACAATCAATTTTGGTGATAGACTTATTGCCACATTAGACCCAAATAATTCCAACCTAGTAAATATCACCTTTACAGATGATCCAAGTTTTACTACAGTAGAGTTGACTGTTGCTGATGGCACTGCTCCTCTAACAGTAACTTCAACAACACTTGTTTCTAATCTAAATGCAGATTTACTAGATAA
>Ga0208428_1000061_pt1 | contig 48397 bp, 70 predicted proteins | sample DEB08_DNA_11_FD_184535 | JGI IMG/M metagenome (GOLD analysis project Ga0208428, IMG submission 184535) | Aqueous microbial communities from the Delaware River and Bay under freshwater to marine salinity gradient to study organic matter... | ecosystem: Environmental > Aquatic > Marine > Coastal ... | reverse complement strand
TCTGTATGGTATTGATACACCAGAATCCAGAACCTCCGACAAAGAAGAAAAAGTCTATGGACTTGCCGCTAAAAAGTTTTTGAAGAAAATGTGTGATGATGAGTGGATGATTCTAGAAACTGCTGAGTATGACGCAAAAGGTAAGTTTGGTCGTATTCTAGGTTCACTTAGAAGAACTACAAACTATGCTGACCAGACAGTGAATGAATACATGATTGAAAAATATCATGCTGTTCCATACTACGGTCAGTCAAAGGATGATATCAAAGAAGCACACTTAAAAAATCGTGAGTTTGTGAATCTAAATGACTGATGTTTATCTTGGTAATCCAAACTTAAAAAAGTCTGGAATACCACTTGAGTTCACTAGAGAACAGATTGAAGAGTATATCAAATGCTCTAAAGACCCTGTTTATTTTGCAAGAAACTATGTTAAGATTGTTAATGTGGATAAAGGACTTATGCCTTTTGAAATGTACGACTTTCAAGAAGACATGGTTCGTACATTCAATGACAATCGTTTTTCCATTTGCAAACTGCCTAGACAGACAGGTAAATCAACGACAACAACCGCATATATTTTGTGGTTAATTCTTTTCACTGACCAGCAGAATATTGCTATCCTTGCAAACAAAGGTTCTCTTGCTAGAGACTTGTTGGGTAAGATTTCACTAGCATATGAATACTTACCTAAGTGGTTACAGCAAGGCGTGGTTGTGTGGAACAAGGGTAACATTGAACTAGAGAATGGTTCTAAGGTTGTCGCCGCCGCTACTTCATCATCTGCTATTCGTGGTGGTTCTTACAATCTAATCTTCTTGGATGAGTTTGCGTTTGTTGGTAATAACATGGCTGAAGAGTTCTTCAGTTCAGTCTATCCTACAATCTCATCTGGTCAGACATCAAAGGTTATCATCGTATCAACACCAAATGGTATGAATCATTTCTATAAGATGTGGACTGATGCGACAGAGAAGTTAAGTCAATATGTTCCCATCGAAGTGCATTGGTCACAAGTTCCAGGCCGAGATGAGAAGTGGAAACAAGAGACTATTGCTAATACAAGTGAAGAGCAGTTCAGACAGGAATTTGAGTGTGAGTTCTTAGGTTCAGCAAATACTCTAATCCATCCAACAAAGTTAAGAACTCTTGCTTTCAAACGACCTATAAGACAATGGAACGGCGTAGATTTTTATTATGAAAAAGAAGAAAATCATACATATGTTATATCAGTGGATGTAGCAAGAGGGGTTGGACTTGACTATTCTGCATTTACAGTATTCGATGTAACAGAGACACCATACAAATTAGTAGCAAAATATAGAGATAAGGAAGTATCGCCACTACTTTATCCAAACTACATACACTCAATTGCTAAGATGTACAATGAAGCGTATGTATTGGTTGAGGTAAATGATATTGGCGCACAAGTAGCAGATATTTTACATTCAGACTTAGAATACGAGAATCTAATTGCAACTTCAATAAAAGGTCGTGCTGGACAACAAGTGAGTGGTGGATTCTCAACTGGAACACAATTTGGTGTTCGTACAACTAAACAAGTAAAACGAATAGGTTGCTCAAATCTAAAGGATTTAATTGAACAAGATAAGTTGATAATTGAAGATTTTGACTTGATATCTGAATTATCGAGTTTCATAGGTAGAAGACAATCATATGAAGCAGAAGAAGGAAATCACGATGATTTGGTGATGACTTGCGTTCTCTTTGCATGGTTGGTGAGACAAACATACTTCAGAGACATTACAGATGTTGATATCAGGCAAAAATTGTATGAAGAAAAGATAAAAATGCTTGAAGATGAGCAACTTCCATTCGGAATAATTGATGATGGGCATCCAGAAGAAGGAGTGTTGAATGGACCAGAAGACATACAGGAGTATATCAACTCCTCAAACCGTGATACTTGGTTCTAAACACTCGTTTTTATAAATATTGAGTAAATCAGAGATTATAACTTGATATATTCTTAGAAGGAGAAATGAAAATGGCTTTTCAAGTATCACCTGGCGTAAATGTAAGTGAGATTGACCTCACTACGGTGGTGCCTGCCGTATCTACCACTACTGGTGCCCTTGCTGGACACTTTAAGTGGGGGCCGGTTGACCAGAGAGTTCTCATCAGTACTGAAGACCAATTAGTTTCGGTTTTCAATAAACCTAATGCAAATACGGCTGATGACTTCTTTACTGCGGCTAACTTCCTTGCATATGGAAACGCTCTATATGTAACGAGGGCTGTTGCTTCTGCAAACAATGCAACAACAGGCGGAACAGGCGCATTCATTAAAAATGAAGATTACTACAATGAAACATACACAAACTCAAGTGGTCACGGCGATTGGGTAGCAAAATATCCAGGCGACATTGGTAACTCACTAAAGGTTTCTGTATGTCATAACGCAAACGCATGGGAAAGCACAGTATCAACAAACTACTATGCTACCAGAGAATCAACAACTGTCACACTTGCTGGTGATGGTCAAGGTTCTTCAAACACAGAAACACAATTTGTTGCTGGCGATATTCTATTGCTCGGCCCTGATAAGGAGCAAAGAAAGATTGCTTCCGTTTCTGGTAACACAATTACACTTACCAGTAAGTATCAAGGTAATACAGTATCAAACTATTCACCATCACTAACTCGTAGATGGGAATACTTTAACAACTTTGATAGAGCGCCAACAACCACTACTTATGCTAACACAGTCAACTCACAGGGTGACGCAATTCATGTCGCAGTTGTCGATGAAGATGGTGTAATCTCAGGTCAGGACGGCACAGTTCTAGAGAAATACGAAAATGTTTCTCAAGCACCAGATGCTAAAGGGCCACAGGGTGACACTCTTTACTACAAAGATGTGATTAACAATCGCTCACAGTGGGTATGGTGGGGCGCACACAACAGCAATCTCACCAAAGGTGGCACAAGAGCCGACTTGACAAATGCTGGAACTGCTGGCTCTGGAACAAACTTCCCAGGCAATGACCTACCAGTTAGCGCAAGCATGACTAAAGGTAAGGACGGTTCTGCTTCAGATGCCGCTTACATTAGTGCATATAACTATTTCAAAGATGCTGATACTGTGGATGTATCACTTGTTCTTGGCTCTGGTTCAAGTTCAACTGTTGCTATTCACCTTATCAACAACATCGCTGAACACAGAAAGGATTGCGTAGCAGTCATTTCACCAGAAAGAGCAGATGTTGTCAACAACAATTCTTATGAAGGTAAAGAGAGAGATGATATCATAGCATTCAGAGACTTGCTACCATCATCTTCTTATGCAGTCATGGATTCTGGTTGGAAGTATCAGTATGACAAATACAACGATGTTTACCGTTATGTTCCTCTGAACGGTGACACTGCTGGTCTAATGGTTCAAACAGATTTGACTAGAGACCCTTGGTATTCGCCTGCTGGATTTAATCGTGGTAATGTCAAAAATGTTATCAAACTTGCATTCAATCCAAGTAAGACTGATAGGGATGAACTTTACAAGAAGGGTGTCAATCCTGTTGTAACATTCCCAGGTCAAGGAACTGTATTGTTTGGTGACAAGACAATGCTTGACCAGCCAAGCGCATTCGACCGTATCAATGTTCGCAGACTGTTCATTGTTCTTGAGAAAGCAATTAGCACAGCCGCTAAGTTTACTCTCTTTGAGTTCAATGATGAGTTTACTCGTTCACAGTTCAAGAACTTGGTTGAGCCATTCCTTAGAGATGTCCAAGGTCGGAGAGGTATCACAGACTTCCAAGTCGTAGTCGATGGTACAAACAACACTGGCGAAGTCATTGATAGAAACGAATTTGTGGGTGACATTTACATCAAACCTGCTCGTTCTATCAACTTTATCCAGTTGAACTTTGTTGCTGTAAGAACTGGCGTAGAATTTTCTGAAGTCGTTGGTAGAGCAACATAAATAAAGGTAAACAGGAGAAAAGAAGATGGCTTTTAATGTAAACGAATTTTCAGGCGCCCTTACAAGCGGTGGTGCTAGAAATTCACTGTTTCAAGTGCAAATCACGAATCCAGTAAACGGGGTCGCTGATGTTCAAGTACCTTTTCTCTGCAAAGCCGCTCAAATTCCAGCCGCTACTTTAGGTGTAGTCGAAGTTCCTTACTTCGGCCGCACCGTAAAGGTTGCTGGTAACAGAACATTTGCAGAGTGGGCACCTACCATCATCAACGATGAAGATTTTGCTATTCGTAACGCAATGGAACAGTGGTCTAACAGCATCAACTCATTCCAAGGAAACCTAAGAACAACTGGTGGTTCTGCGCCTGCTTTGTATAAAGCAAACGCTCAAGTCATTCAGTATTCACAGACTGGTGATGTTCTTAGAGAGTATACTTTTGTTGGTATTTTCCCAACTGAAGTAAGCACTATCGACCTTGCTTGGGAGACTGAAGGCATCCAAGAATACACTGTCACTTTCCAGTATGACTATTGGGAAGTATCGGGCGGCTCAACTGGCAACGCCGGCGGCAATTAAAATCCGTTTTTAGTTATGTTGGGGGCGCCATAAATATAACAAAGGCGCTCCCTATTTTCATTGAGGATATAAAATGGCAGTAAATCTATTCGGTTTCAAAATTGGTAGAGATGTTGACGAAAAACAACTCGACAATCTACCTTCATTCGTACCACCAGCACAAGATGATGGAAGCATCACTGTTGCTGAAGGCGGTGCGTTTGGAACAACCGTAGACTTAGACAATACAGTAAAAAACGAAGCACAACTTATCACAAAATATCGTGAGATGGCTCAACAACCAGAAGCGGAAAGAGCGATTGACGATATTGTGAATGAGGCTATTGTTGGTGATGACATAAAAGCACCCCTAGAACTGGTGCTTGATGATGTCGAACAACCAGAATCAATCAAAAAGAAAATCCGTGAAGAATTTGACTATATTCTCAAGTTGATGAAATTCAACTATAGGGGATATGATATCTTTCGTCATTGGTATGTGGATGGTAGACTTTACTATCACATCATTATTGATACTAAAAATCCAAGAGCAGGCATCAAAGAATTAAGACATATTGACCCTCGCAAGATTAAAAAAGTTCGCAAAGAAAAGCGTGACCCAAATCGTAGACTAAATGAAGAAACACTTGTTAAGAAGTATGATGAGTTCTTTGTGTATCAGTCTAAAGGTATTACATCAGAGGGTGATGGACTGAAGATTGCTCCAGATTCAATCGCATATTGTCATAGTGGATTGCTAGACAATAAGAACTATACAGTTTTATCGTATCTTCATAAAGCACTAAAACCTCTCAATCAGTTGCGTATGCTAGAAGATGCGACAGTTATCTATCGCTTGGCCCGTGCGCCAGAGCGTAGAATCTTTTACATTGATGTTGGTAACTTACCTAAAGCGAAAGCAGAACAATACTTGCGTGATATGATGGTCAAGCACAAGAACAAACTTGTGTATGATGCAAATACAGGTGAAGTAAGAGATGACAGAAAGTTTCTCACAATGCTTGAGGACTATTGGCTACCTCGTAGAGAGGGAGGGAGAGGTACGGAAATTACCACTCTGCCAGGCGGTCAGAACTTAGGTGAAATGGAAGATGTCAACTACTTCAAGAATAAACTCTATGAAGCATTGAATGTTCCTACTACAAGACTTCAAGCAGATGGTGCTTTCAATCTTGGTCGTGCATCAGAGATTACAAGAGATGAACTGAAGTTCTCTCGTTTTGTAAATCGTTTGAGAACTCGCTTCTCAGAAATCTTTCATATTCTACTTGAAAGACAACTTCTACTCAAAGGTGTAATCACATTACAAGAGTGGAAAGATATGCAAGACCAGATTCGCTACGACTTTATGGAAGACAACCATTTTGCAGAATTGAAAGACAGTGAAATACTTGAGAATAGATTGCGTCTACTTGCTGATGTTGACCAGTATACTGGTAAATACTTTTCTGTTGCATGGATTCAAAAGAATGTTCTTAGACAGACTGAGGAAGAAATTGAGCAAATTGCACAAGAAGTTGAAGACGAAGGTGGTGGTGAAGAAGGTGAAGACGAATTTATGTAATTCAGTTGTTTTGTTTTATAAATAGATGAACAGGAGATAAAAATGTCAGACTATACAACAAGAGATGCAGTAGAGTTTGCTTTCGATGGCAACACTGCAAAATTCAAAGATGCTATCAATAGCATCATGGCCGATAAAGTTTCGGATGCAATTGAACTAAAAAGAGTTGAAGTAGCATCTCAATTCATGTCTGCACAATCAGACGAAGGGGATACTGATGTCCAAGATTCAGAAGTTTAAGACTTTCCTTGAAGCAAGCGCCGCAGATTTGACGCCTGTTAAAAAGGATGACGATGAAAGAAAGAAAGCAAAGTATCGCTCTAAAGGTGAGCAAGATTTTGCTGATGCTCATACCACTGAGACAGAACCACATCCAACTGCTGACCCATCTGTTCACAATGGTTCAACACAACCAACATCACCAAAAGGTTCTGATGCTGGTGAGAAACAAGTTGTAGCCGCAGGCACATCTGTCAAAGAGCCTGCAGGCGGTGGTGACTCAAAGCGTTCTGCTGATAAGAAACAGGGTGATATGACACCTGTAAATCCTATCAAAGAAGCAAAGCAGGCTAAAGAAGAAGATGAGCCTGAAGAGGATGACGCAGAAGACGAAGACGAAGATGAGGATGAAGAGGAAGACGAGGATGATGATGAGGAACTTGAAGAAGGTGTAATGGACACTCTCAGAAAAATCGTCAAAGACAAGCAGATGCAAAAAGTTAAATTCAAAAATGGTAAATCCATGCGTATTGATTTGACAACTGCAAGTGCTATCGTTCAGGCTTTTGATAAAAGAATTAAGAATGCATCGACAAAACAAAAGTTTGCTGATGCTATAGAGAAAGACCCAGATTCATTCATGAAGATGATGGATGTAGCATTAGGAGGAAAGTAATGGCTATTAAAGTTCTAGCAAACACAGTTGCTTTTACAACTTCTGCAAATAATGTATATAATGCTACTGCCGTTCGTATTACCAACAATGGCACTGCTAGAACAGTGGTTATTGCTAATGTTGCTGACCCTAATGACACAAACCAACATGGTAACTATCCAGGCGGTCAAGTATCTATTCGTCTGAATGCTAACGAGGTTGTAACTATTCGTAAGCGTCCACAAGATACAATCACTGCAAATAGTGGTGTATTCGGAACTAAAGTAGCGGAGGTTTCAACATGAGCATGAAACTAATTTGCGAAGTCAACGAAGATATTAACTATATCACAGAAGCAAAAGACGAGAGTGGTAAGAAATCTTACTTCATCGAAGGTGTCTTTATGCAAGGTGATATTAAGAATCGTAACGGTCGTGTATATCCAGCAGAAACTCTTGCAAAAGAGGTTGCTAGATATAACAAAGAATATGTAGAAAAGAAAAGAGCATATGGTGAACTAGGTCATCCTCAAGGGCCAACAATCAACCTTGAGAGAGTTTCACACATGATTACTGAACTAAAACAAGATGGTTCAAACTTCATGGGTAAAGCAAAGATTATGACAGAAACACCGTATGGAGCAATTGTCAAGTCCTTGATGGACGAAGGCGCACAACTTGGAGTATCAAGTCGTGGTATGGGTAGTCTCAAGGCTGGAAGGGCTGGCGCACAAGAAGTGCAAAAGGATTTCTATCTTGCTACTGCCGCTGACATTGTTGCAGACCCATCTGCACCAGATGCATTTGTAAATGGAATCATGGAAAGCAAAGAATGGGTTTGGGATAATGGAGTAATCAGAGAAGCCACTGTCGCTGATTATGAAACACAAATCAAAAAGGCTTCCAAGTCTGATTTAGAGAGCGTGAAACTCAAAGTTTTTGAGAATTTCCTCTCAAGATTGTAATATTATAAATATACTGTAAATGAGTAATTATCTGATAAAGGAGACTCACAATGTCCGATAAAGAACTAGAGATGCAAGAGGATGATGCTATCCTTGAAGCACAAGAAGTTGTTGTCGAGGACGCTACTGAAGAGGAACTTGAGGAAGCCCGTAAATCTACTAAAGAAATGGCTGATGACTCAGGTGATGAAGAAGAAGCACCTACGACAGAAAAGAAAATGCCTAAAACTAAAATCGGCATGATTAACGCTATGGTTGACGCTATGAAAGCGGAAAAGAAAGATGCCCTCATGGCAGCCTACGGTAAAATGATGGCCGCTATGCACCCTGGCGATGATGAGGAAGAAGAAGCACCTGCCGCTGAATCAAAGAAGATGCGGAGAGAGAGCAAGAAAGTTACTAAGGAAGATGTTGATGTATCTGCTGATGTACAGGCTCTATTCGGTGACGAAGAACTTTCTGAAGAGTTCAAAGATAAAGCAACAACCATCTTTGAAGCCGCTGTTCTTTCAAAAGTCAACGAAGTTCTAGAAACTGCTGATGTTGACCTTGCTTCCGACCTTGAAGCGGAAAAAGAAACAATGGTTGAAGACCTAACCACTAAATTAGATGACTACCTTGAGTATGTCGCTGAAGAGTGGATGAAGGAAAACGAACTTGCTATCGAAAAAGGTATTCGTGCAGAAATCGTTGAGAACTTCATGCATGGTCTACGCAACTTGTTTGCTGAAAACTACATCGACATTCCAGAAGAGAAAGTCGACCTTGTAGACGAACTTGCTGGTAAAGTTGAAGAACTTGAAGCGTCCGTCAATGAGGAAGTTGAGCGTAACATCGAAATCAAAAAAGAACTTGTCGAGATGAAGAAAGACAAAGCACTCTCTATCGTGTGCGAAGGTCTAACCGATTCACAAGTTGAAAAGATGAAGTCACTAGCAGAAGGTGTGGACTTTGATGAAGACACCTACGCTGATAAACTAGCGACAATCAAAGAAAACTACTTCCCTGCCGAAGAAGTTATTGAAAGTGATGCAACTGATGAGGAGCCTCTAGAAATCGAAGAAGAGGCGACACAAGTGACAGGCTCGATGGCTGCTTACACACAAGCCATTTCAAGAAGCATCAAAAAGTAATAATTTATAAATATTGTAATAAAAGGCTGATAGTTTACTAAAGGAGAAACTAAAATGTATCAATCTGATGAACTTCAAAAGAAGTGGCAGCCAGTTCTTGAACACGCAGACCTTGAGCCAATCAAGGACTCGCACAAGAGAGCCGTTACTGCTACACTTCTCGAAAACCAAGAGCGTTCTGCCCGTGAGCAGGCTCAAGGTTCTGGTGGTTACAACGCTCCAACACTTCTTGGGGAAGCCGCACCTGTAAACGCAATGGGCGCATCTTCTTCAACTGCAAGTGCTGGTTCTGTAGACATCTACGACCCTGTTCTTATCTCACTCGTAAGACGCTCAATGCCGAATCTTATCGCTTATGATATTGCTGGTGTCCAGCCAATGACTGGTCCAACTGGTCTTATCTTTGCGATGCGTTCACGCTACTCAACACAGTCTGGCACAGAAGCAATGTTCAATGAAGCGAACACTTCATTCTCATCTCTTGCCGCTGGTAACACTGCTCACCAGTTTGGTGTCGCTAACGGTGCTTTGGGTACGACCCAATCCGGTACTGACCCTGCTGACCGTGCCTCTGGTTCTGGTTACACAGTCCACACTGGTATGTCAACTGCACTTGCTGAAGCACTTGGTGACTCAAGCACTAACAAGTTTAACGAAATGGCTTTCTCAATTGAGAAGGTTGCCGTTACTGCTGTTAGCCGTGCGTTGAAAGCAGAATACACAATGGAACTTGCTCAAGACCTTAAAGCAATCCACGGTCTTGACGCTGAAACTGAATTGTCAAACATCCTATCTGCTGAAATCCTTGCTGAAATCAACAGAGAAGTTGTTCGTACAATCAACTACTCAGCCGTTCCTGGCGCAACTAAGAACACCACAACCTCTGGTACTTTCGATTTGGACACCGACTCAAACGGTCGTTGGTCAGTTGAAAAGTTCAAAGGTTTGATGTTCCAAATCGAGCGTGATGCCAACGAAATTGCTAAAGCAACTCGTAGAGGTAAAGGTAATGTCATGATTTGTTCTTCTGATGTCGCTTCTGCACTTCAGATGGCTGGTGTTCTTGATTACACTCCAGCATTGAGCAACAACCTACAGGTTGACGACACAGGTAACACTTTCGCTGGTGTCCTTAACGGTCGTATTCGTGTCTACATTGACCCATACTTTGCAGACGCAACTAATAACTACTACACTCTTGGCTACAAAGGTTCTAGCGCATTTGACGCTGGCCTCTTCTACTGCCCATATGTTCCACTACAGATGGTTCGTGCAGTTGGTGAGAACACCTTCCAGCCGAAGATTGGCTTCAAAACTCGTTACGGTATTGTTGCTAATCCATTCGCCACTAACGATGGTAACGGTATTGCCGCTCGCCTCGGTTCTGGTGATGGTAACATCTACTACCGTCTTGTTAAGGTTACTAACCTTATGTAAGAAGAGTTGGGTCAACCAACCGAAAACTAGAGGGGGCGCAATGCTCCCTCTTTTTTTGCTTATAAATAGATATACGAACAACTAGGAAGTATATCAATGGCTCTACAAGGCACACAACCAGATAACATGAGTTTCCTATCACCGACTGGATTTAGATTTCAAATCCAGAAGATTCCTCATGTGAACTATTTCTGCACATCTGCTAATATTCCAGATATCTCTATGGGTCAGTTGGAAGCAGACAATACATTCATTCGTCTACCAATTCCAGGCGATAAGTTGACATTCGGACAATTACAATTGACATTTCAAGTCGATGAAGATATGAGAAACTTTCGTGAAATCTATGACTGGTTAAATGCACTTGGATATCCAGATAACTTTCAGCAAAGAGCAAGTATTCAAAGAACACTGCAACAGAACTCCACTGGAACAAACAGACAGTATTCTGATGCAAGCATGATTATTACCACTGCACAATACAAACCAAATATCGACATCAAATTCATTGATGCTTATCCTATCTCCCTTAGTGGACTAGAGTTCAATACCACAGGAACAGATATCGAATATCTTCAAGGTCAAGTCACATTCGCATATAGAAAATATGAGTTGACAACTATCACATAAGGTGCTATAATGTTCAGTAAAATGTGCAAAGAGCATATGGACTATGAGGGTCTAACTCGCTGGCAACATTTCAAGAGAGCAATGGGATTTGCTTGGATGACTTGGGGTATTTGCTGGAGAGTTGTGATACACGCATTTATTCCATGTCTCTATACGAGATATGCTACAAATAAGATAAAGGATATTGCAGAGAAACTATGAATTATGAATATATGAAAGAGCAGATGCGTAAGTATGCAAATTATCCAAAATATTGTGAGTATCTGTTCACCACTTGGAAGTATATAATGGAGCAAAAGAAAATTAATGAAGACAAGTGAAATTACTGAAATGTGGGATAAGGATAGCAAGATTGATGAAACAGAACTTGCTACAGAATCTACCAAAATACCTTCAGTGCATAATAAATATCTAAAGATATTCATGGAAGAGCGACTACGCTTGATTCAGTTAAAGACTGAATTGAAAAAGAAGCGCAGAGTTTTATTTGAATATTATCTTGGTGAGTTAGACCAAAGCGAACTAGAAGCGGTTGGTCGTGAACAGTTTTACAAAAAACTATTGAAGAATGAAGTCGATATGTATATTGATAGTGATGATATGTTGATTGAAATAAGTCACAAGATTGCTCTACAACAGGAAAAGGTTGACTATCTAGAATCAATCCTAAAGAGCATCAATAACAGAGGATTTCAAATCAAAAATGCAATCGACTGGAACAGATTTATCACAGGCTAATCTATCTATAGAAGATAAGACACAACTTATCAAATTTAGAATAGCAAAGTTTAGGACTGAACACGCTTGGTTATGGGAATCAGAGAAACAATCACAATCGAAAGAGTCAACGAAGTCTACATCAAACTTGGATGTGATAAGGGAACGGCTCAAGAAATAAGCGATTACTTTACCTTTGAGGTGCCTGGCGCTAAGTTCATGCCAGCGTATCGCAATAAGTATTGGGATGGTAAGATTCGTTTGTTCAATGTGAACACTCGACAAATCTATGCTGGTCTTTACAAACACATAGAACAGTTCTGTGAAGAAAGAGATTATGCGCTAGAGGGTATAAATGAACTTTATGCGCTAGACAGTATATCTACAATTGAAGCAGAACAGTTCTTTGCTAATCTTCCTGTTACACCTAGAGACTATCAGATTGGAGCGTTTGTACACGCAATTCGCACCAATCGTGCAGTTGTACTCTCGCCTACGGCGAGTGGTAAATCTCTAATCATCTATATGCTTTGTGACTATCTAAAGGGTAGGAAACTAATCATTGTACCTACTACATCATTGGTATATCAGATGAATAGTGATTTCTTAGAGTATTCTGAGAATCAACAGATTCATTCTACACACTTAATCATGTCAGGTCAAGACAAAAATGCAGATGCAGACATTTTTATTTCGACATGGCAATCCATCTATAAGATGCCTAAGAAGTGGTTTGAACAATTTGATGTAATCATAGGTGATGAAGCACACCTCTTCAAAGCACAATCCCTCACAAGCATTATGACAAAACTAGAGCAGTGTAAGTATCGCTTTGGTTTCACTGGAACACTAGACGGCACACAGACACATCGTCTTGTGCTGGAAGGACTGTTTGGCCCTGTTATGAAGGTTATCACAACTAAGGAACTGATGGATAATGACACTGTAGCAAGTCTACGAATCAAGGGTTTGGTTCTAAAATATGATGACGCTACAAGAAAAATGATGGCTAAAGCAAATTATGTCGAGGAGATAAATTTTCTAATATCATGTGAAGCGAGGAACAACTTCATTAAGAACCTTGCTCTATCTCAGGATGGGAATACACTGCTTCTATATCAGTTTGTTGAGAAGCATGGACAAGTGTTGTATGACTTAATAAATAGTAGTGTGACTGACAGAAAAGTCTTTTTTGTACATGGAAAGGTAAGTGCTGATGAAAGAGAACTTGTTAGAGAAATTACAGAGAAAGAGTCCAATGCGATTATCATCGCTTCTTACGGAACTTTCTCTACGGGCATCAATATACGAAACTTGCATAATATTATCTTTGCTTCTCCTTCCAAGTCTCGCATACGAAACCTACAGTCTATTGGTAGGGGATTGAGAAAAGGTGACAATAAAGAAACTGCTACACTCTACGATATAGCAGACGATTTATCATACAAATCTTGGCATAACTACACTCTGAAACATTTTGCTGTTCGTGTAAAAATGTACAACGAAGAAGAGTTTGATTACAAGATTTACAACATTAGGATTAAGAATGCAGAGCCTCATCAAACTTCTGAACGGAGAAACAATAGTTTGTTCAGTGATTAACGAAAGTGAAACACACATAACTATTGAAGACCCGTTGAAACTAGAGATAGTCAATCATGCTGGCGTGCCTTCTATGATGACTACCTACTGGATTCCTTTGCCTGATGAGAAATTAGTTGTTGACATTCGACAGAATCATGTTATAATGGTAAGCGATATAACCGAAGATATGCAAGAATTTTACATGAAGGCTCTCAGACACGCAAGGGGTCTTGATAGAGATGATGACGAAGAAAAGATTAACAGGAGAAGAAGGATTTCAGCACTTGCTGGACTAACCAGTAATACAGTATTTCATTAAGGATTGATTATGGCAAAAAAGAAGCAAAAGCACAACTATGTAGATAACAAGAAGTTTCTACAGGCAATGATTGAATATAGAGATTCTGTCATACTTGCAGAAGAGCAAGGTTCAGATAGACCCAGAGTACCATTCTATATTGGTGATTGTATCATGAAGATTGCAACTCACCTTTCATACAAACCAAACTTTGTAAACTACAGTTTCAGAGAAGAGATGATTTCTGACGGTATTGAGAACTGTCTGCAATACATCGACAACTTCAATCCAGAGAAATCCAAAAATCCTTTTGCTTATTTTACACAAATTATTTACTATGCATTTCTAAGACGCATTCAGAAAGAAAAGAGATATCTCTATACCAAATACAAAGCAACAGAGAACGCTAACATCTTTGGTGAAACTTCTGATGTGCAAGAACAAGACATTATGAATCACTATGAGGATGGTGTAAAGCATAGTGAATGGTCACAAGAATATATGAGTGACTTTATCACCAACTTTGAAGAGAACAAAAGACGCAAACGCAAAACTAATCGTGCTGGACTTGATAAATTTATTGCAGAGGATACAGAATGAAAATCGCACTGGTTACAGATACACATTGGGGAGTAAGAAACGATGCTCATCATTTTCTTGACTACATGGCTAAGTTTTATGATAATATTTTCTTTCCCTATTTGGAAGACAACAGGATTGACACAATCATCCATTTGGGAGATATCGTGGATAGGCGCAAGTATATCAATTTTGTTACTCTCCGTCATCTCAAAGATACTTTCCTAAACAAAGTTACAGATAAGGGTATTGACCTTCATGTCATCATTGGTAATCATGATGTTCCATACAAGAACACCAATGAAATTAACTCAATGCAAGAACTGTTTGACAAGCATGATGTTTCGTATTATTCGGAAGCAACTACTGTAAATTTTGGAGACACTCCTATCTGCTTGATGCCTTGGATTAACAACTCCAACTATGCACAAGCAATTCAGCATATGAAGGATACACCAGCGCAGATTCTATTTGGACACTTGGAGATTGCTGGTTGTCTGATGATGCGTGGACAAATCAATGAACATGGTATGGATGTAGGAGACTTCAGTAAGTTTGACTTAGTTGCATCTGGACATTTCCATACTAAGTCAGTAACTAAGAATATCCACTATCTTGGTTGTCCATATGAACTTACATGGTCAGACTATCAAGACCCTAAAGGGTTTCATATCTTTGATACGGATACAAGAGAACTGGAGTTTGTTCGTAATCCGTATCGTATGTTCAATAAAGTCTTCTATGATGACTCTGGTAAGGAAGCGTCTGATATTTTGGAAAAAGACTTTTCTGGTTTTGAAGGTTCGTATGTCAAGGTTGTAACACAGAACAAAGAAAATCCGTATTGGTTCGACCAGTTTATGGATAAGTTGTATCAAGCGAATCCTGTAAACATCCAGATTGTTGATGACCATCTCAATTTGAACTTGGAAGATGATTCGGATATTGTCAATGAAGCAGAAGATACCGTCACCATTCTCTCTAAGTATATTGAGAACATGGAGACAAATGTGTCGAAGAAAAGACTTGACAATCTGATGCGAAGTCTTTATAATGAAGCACTGTATATGGAAGTGTAGACATGATTCGTGCAAGCATAGAATACCTACATCATTTTACTTGTGGTAAATGTCTAGGTTGGTGGAGCATTGCGAGTCATGAGAACTACACTCCAAAGAAACTCCACTGTCCTCACTGTGGTGAGAAACATGATGAACTTGAATATGTAACGGTGCCTAAGACAAAGATATGATTTACTTCAAAACTATTCGTTGGAAGAATTTTCTCTCAACTGGTAATGTGCATACTGAAATCCAACTAAATCGTTCACCAAACACAATCGTTGTTGGTGAAAACGGTGCGGGCAAGTCTACAATACTTGACGCATTATGTTATGTTTTGTTCAGCAAACCATTCCGCAGAATTTCAAAATCGCAACTACTTAATACTATCAATCAACGAGACTTGATGGTAGAGATTGAGTTTAGTATTGGTAAGCAAGAATACATCATTAAGAGAGGTATGAAGCCTGCTAAGTTTGAAATCTATCAGAATGGTAATCTATTAAACCAGCCAGGTTCAGTAAGAGATTATCAGAAGCAACTTGAAGAAACTATTCTCAAACTTAACTATAAATCTTTCACACAAATCGTTGTGTTGGGTGCATCTACATTTGTGCCTTTCATGCAGTTGACAGCGGCTAATCGTAGAGAGGTTATTGAAGACTTACTGGACATTAGTATCTTCTCTTCTATGGGTAAGTTGTTGAAAGATAGGATTGCAGAGAACAAAGAAGATATTCGTGAAACTGAATATCAGATGCAGTTGGTTGAGAGTAAGATTGAGACACAGAAAGATTACATTCGTAAACTGAAAGAACAGAGTGATGATACCATTGCTACCTTTCAGAACATGATTGATGAATCAGAGAAAGAGATACAGTCTCTTACATCTAACAATGCTTGTATGATTACAAAAACAGAACTGCTACTTGAAAAGGTAAAGGACTCCGATTCTATTACACTTAAAAGTGGTAAGGTGTTTGACTTGATTAATAAGTTAAGGAGCAAACATGACAAAGCGCACAAACGAATTGACTTCTTTGAAAGAAATGATGAATGCCCTACCTGTTCACAGGAGATTGAAGATTCTATTAAGAGCAAGGTTATTGAGGACACAAATCAGATTATCGAAAAAGTCAAAGATGGTATACAAGAACTGGAAGAAGAATACAATACGCTACAGGAAAGACTTACTGAGATACAAACTACTCAGCAAGAGGTCAGTGTTTTGCAGTCTAATGTTTCAACAAATCAATCAACAATTAAATCCTTGGAGAAGTCCGTTTCCAAGAACCAAGGAGAAATTCAGCGAATACAAAGCGCAAATGCTGACGACACTGAGGCAAAAGATACTCTTGAAACATTACAGAGAGAAAATCAGACATTCTCTGAGAAGAAAGAAGAACTAATCAACGACAGAGAATTATTTGGTGTTGCTTCTGATATGCTGAAGGATGGTGGTATCAAAACCAAAATCATTCGACAGTATGTTCCGATTATGAACAAACTGATTAACAAGTATCTCGCCGCACTAGATTTCTTTGTAGCATTTGAGTTAGACGAGGAGTTCAATGAGATTATTAAGAGTAGGCATCGTGACGAGTTTTCTTATGCTTCATTCTCTGAAGGGGAGAAGATGCGAATTGATTTGGCATTACTATTCACATGGCGTGCAATTGCTAAACTCAAAAACTCTACTAACACTAACCTACTCATCTTGGATGAAGTCTTTGATGCTTCACTTGATACTGCTGGCTGTGATGAGTTTCTAAAACTGATTCATCAGTTGGGTGGTGAGACTAATGTGTTTGTCATCTCACATAAGGGTGATGTTCTGTCAGAGAAGTTTCGTAATCAGATTCGCTTTGAGAAAGTGAAGAACTTTAGTAGAGTAGCGGCATGAATGAATACAATCCAGACAATTGGGTAATATTAAAAATTCCAACAGCACTGACCGTCAGTGGTTTCTTTTATAAGGTTCTTGCTGGATGGTCAGGTGGATATCTAGATGGCGATTCATGGAGAATGAATAGCGGTATCGTTAATTGCACCTATGAAGAAGGATATTACTTTTTCTATGGTGAATCTGGTAGTTGCTATATCTGTCACAAAGATAGTTATGGTTTACGAATGAATAATTCACACATTTATGAAAAATATAAAAATGTACTCACTCTAATGGATGAGAACACAAACTGGTTAGAATTAGATTATGGGTAAACGAAGTGATTTTGAAAGAGTAGAACGAGACTTCTATCCAACACCAGAAGCGGCTGTTCTACCCCTTTTACCGCATTTGCCACCAAACTGTCCTTTTGTAGAGCCTTGTGCTGGCGATGGAAAACTCATAGATATACTATGCAAATATGGACATGAGTGTGTGTTTGCTAGTGATATCGAACCTCAGAGAGATGATATTAGGAAAGCAGACTTTGAGGAACTTGGATACTTTGCATATCAGAAGGGTCATAAGATAATTACCAATCCACCTTGGAATCGAAAGATACTTCATCCGATGATTGAAAGATTCAGAGAAGTTGGTAAAGGTGCGTGGTTACTCTTTGATGCTGATTGGATGCATACAAAACAAGCAATACCTTATCTACCATATGTCAGTAAAATTGTAAGTATTGGTAGAGTAAAATGGATACCAGACAGCAACTCTACTGGTAAAGACAATTGTTGTTGGTATTATTTTTCATCACTCAAAGCATACAGAACAGAATTTTATGGGAGAACAGAATGAAACTTGATTTGATTGGAAGTATGGATGAGAGATTGAGAGTTCATAGTGAACCTTTCGATTTTCAAAATCCACAGATGGACGCTAATGAGTTATTTGAAAATCTAAAAGAGACAATGATTGAAAACAATGGTGTAGGGTTGTCTGCTATTCAGTGTGGTATTCCATTGAGAGTTTTTGTGATGGGAAGTCCTACTGACCCTGACAATATTGCTGGAGTTTTTAATCCAAAAATTGTTGACTCATCCAAAGAAACAACACTAGAGGAAGAAGGATGCTTGACATTCCCAGGCCTTTATGTTAAAGTAAAAAGATATGATTGGATTCGTGTAAGATACACCACACAAGAGGGTGTAACTGACACAATAAAGTTTGGTGGAATGACTGCTAGAATTTTTCAGCATGAACTCGACCATTGTAACGGCATTCTGTATACAACGAGAGCAAATAGGTATCACCTTGAGCAAGCGAAAAAACAGAAAGCAAAACTTGATAAACTAAGGAAAAAGCATAGGATGGTAGCATGATTGCTGGTAAAGTGTGGGGAACTACAGAACTTATCGAAGCAAATGGAGTTCTGGAGTTTCATAGGATTGAAACAGATGCAGGCGGCGTCTGCTCAAAGCATTTGCATGAATATAAGTGGAATGGTTTCTTTGTAGAATCTGGTAAACTTCTCATTCGTGTATGGCAAAAAGACTATGACTTGGTTGATGAAACTATTCTCGGCCCAGGCGATTTTACAAAAGTAAAGCCTGGCGTGTATCATCAATTTGAGTGTTTGGAAGATGCAATCGCATATGAACTATACTGGGCTGAATTTAATCATAACGATATTAAGCGTGAGAGCGTAGGATACATGGGAGATGAATATGAGTTACATAGATGATTTGAAAGCAATTCTAAACAATGAGATTAAGGTTGCAGAAAGCAAACTACAACCACATGATACTGGACACATTAGCACAGCAATCAGTTATATGAAGAGCCGTCTTGTGGAAATTGAAAATACTGAAAAAGAATTGAGAGGAGATAATTTAGATGGCTAAAACAATTCTTGTCATGGGCCTGCCCGGCTCTGGTAAAACAACATTTGCAAATAAGTTGCGACAGAAACTTGGTGACTGTGACCATTTCAATGCTGATGAAGTTCGCAAGCGATTTGACGATTGGGATTTTAGTGAAGAGGGTCGTATGCGTCAAGCAGAAAGAATGAGAGTGCTTGGTGCTGAGTCTGATAAGCAATGGGCTATTCTTGATTTTGTATGTCCAAAGACAGAGTATCGTCATATCGTCATGCCTGATGTTTCTGTATTCATGGATACTATTGAAGAGGGTCGTTATGAGGATACAAACAAGATGTTTGACTATCCTGTAAATGAAATGGGAACAGTAACGACAGATTATCACTTTGATAAGTTTGATTCGGATGCACAATCTGATTTGGTATCAAAGGATTTACAGCCGTTTGACTGGAGAAAAGAAACGGTGCAGATGTTGGGTAGATGGCAACCATGGCACGATGGACACACAGAACTATTTAAGCGGTGTCTAGCAAAGACTGGACAGGTCTGTATTCAAGTGCGTGATGTGCAAGGATGGGATAACAGCAATCCATTTGACTTTGAACAAGTAAAGCGAAATATTATCAAAGGTTTGAGCGAAAAGGGCTTTACACATGGTAAGGAATATGTTATTATGCTCGTTCCGAATATTGTAAACATCACCTATGGACGCAAGGTGGGATATGCTATTGAGCAAGAACACTTTGATGAAAAGGTAGAGAATATTTCTGCAACTGCTATTAGAGCGAAAATGGGATTGAAGTGAAGTATACGCCCTACACATTAGAAGATGTAAAGAAAGCATCTGCACAGAAGAAGTTCTCTGTCATCAGTTTATTCGCTGGTGGTGGAGGCTCTTCCACAGGTTATCGACTTGCTGGTGGAGACATTCGACTTATCAATGAGTTTGTTGAAGCCGCAGTCGAAACCTATACTGCTAACTTTCCTGATACACCAGTTCTGGTGGATGATATCAAAAAGTATAGTGGACAAGACTTTCTTGATAAGACAGGACTAAAGGAAGGTGAGTTAGACATTCTAGATGGCTCGCCTCCTTGTTCTGCTTACTCTGTTTCTTCTATGGTGTCTCGTAATCAAGAGGGATGGAACAAGACTAAAAATTACTCAGATGGTAAAAAGGTAGAGAACATCGAAGATTTGTTTCTTGAGTTCATTCGTGTAGCAGAGGTTATCAAACCAAAGGTAATTGTTGCTGAGAATGTCAAGGGAATCACAATGGACTTTGCTAAACCAAAGTTGCGACAATTTGTCAATGCATTTGAAAGCATTGGTTACAATATGTCTTATAAGGTAATGTCCGCCGCTGATTATGGAGTTCCACAGCATAGAGAAAGAACAATCTTTATTGGTATTCGTGATGATGTATGCTCTAAGGTTGGTTTGACCTTTCTCAACATTCATGGTATTTTTCCAGAACCATTTAGTGAGCGTATTCGATTTGAGGATGCGCTACAAGGATTAGAGAATGATGAAGAGCAAGCAAAGATGCTTGAGGACTATCTCAAAGATTCTTGGCAATGGAAATTTGTTGAACCTATTCCTTTCAGACCCAACAGGTATCTCAAAGCATCTAATCCCATGTTCAAAGAAACCAATCCAAAGGGTTCATGTTTCAATATGATTCGTTGCAGTCCAGATTTGCCTTGTCCTACACTAACTCAGACTGGACAAAAGAAGGGTATGTCAGGCATCATACATTATGAAGCAAATCGCAAACTGACTATCAATGAAATGAAAAGAGCAATGGCGCTACCAGATGATTACATTTTGACAGGTGACTTTGATGCACAAGCAGAACGCATTGGTAGAATGGTTGCCCCTAAGATGATGAAAGAGATTGCTGGTTCAATCTATGAGAAGGTATTGGAGAAGTATAATGGCTGATTTTACATTTGCACATCGTGAGGAAGGATTTGACAATCACATCGACAAATCTATTCGTGGATACTCAGACTTGCTTGATGATGTAGTTGCCATGTCTCGTTACTTTGTTGAGGACAATACCACAGTCGTTGATATTGGGTGTTCTACTGGTAAGATGACACAGAGAATGTTAGAAGAAAATCAAGACCATTCTCAGGATGCTTACTATATCGGTGTAGAGATTGCAGAGGGTTTCTACGAAGATTTGCAGAAGCGTGAGCATGATTTATTTGAAAAATATCCATGGGCTACTGTTGGATTTGAGCAAGAAGATGTTCGTGATTTTGACTTTTACAATTGTTCTCTCGTCACATCCATTTTTACTTTACAGTTCATGCCACATAGGGATAGAGAGAAAGTAATCAAAAATATCTATGAAGGATTGAACAGGGGTGGTGCTTTTATCTTTGCAGAGAAGACTATCTGTGAAAATCCAAAGTTACAGGATATGCTCACCTTTAACTATTACGACTTCAAGCGTAAAACCTTTAGCACTGAAGACATCATGGATAAAGAAAGAACGCTTAGACATATGCTAAAGCCTAATACATGGGCTGAGATTCAAGACATGATTACAGAAGCAGGCTTCTCGAATCTACAGCCCTTCTGGAGAAATCATATGTTTGTCGGAGCAATTGCAATAAAATAAAAAAATATTTGCCTATAGCCCTTGACATCTGATACACCGCCACTTATATTAGTATTGTAAGTGAGAGGAATGATTCGTTATGGTAAATATTCAGTCTAAAGAAGTTCTTGCCCGTTTGTTGGCCACTGAGAATTTGACAGTGGTTCATCAGAATGTGCAGACTGCTTCATTTAATGTAAAAGACCGTGTTCTCACTCTCCCACTTTGGGATGAGATGGAGAACTACACTTATGACCACCTTGTTGGCCATGAGGTTGCTCACGCATTGTATACGCCCGCTGATGAATGGGAAAAGCAAGCAAAAGCAGGCGGTTCTGGTTTTCAGTCTTTTATGAATGTCGTTGAGGATGCTCGTATTGAGAAACTTGTTCAACGGCGTTATCCTGGCCTTCGCAAGTCATTCATTCAGTCTTACAAGAAACTGCTTGCTGATGGTTTCTTTGGTAAGAGTGCTGATGAGATAAATAATTTCAAACTTATTGACCGTCTGAATATTTTGTTCAAGTGTGGACAGACTGTCGGTGTTCAATTCAGCAAAGAAGAGAAGACTTGGATTACTGAGATTGAGAATGCTGAGACTTTTGAACAAGTCGTAGATATTGCTACTCGTCTTTACGGTAAAGCAAAAGAAGAGTTTGATGAAGAGCAACAAGCGATGTCTCAAGCCTTTGCTGAAATGCAAGCGGAGTACGGCGATGAAGAAGACGAGTTTGATGCTGGCGAATACGGTTCTGATTACGAGGATGAATCAGAATTTGACGCTGAAGCAGACGATGGCTCTGAAGAGGAATCGGATGCGGAGCAAGGCGAAAAAACCGATACAGAACAAACCAGTGATGTAGACGAGGACTCAACTGCAAACGGCAGTTCTGAGCCGTCTGAGAGCGATGCAGAGGGGTCTGAGGCCACCACTGTCGGGCATGAAGGTGGTGAGCAAGGTCCGCAATCTATCACTGATAAGTCACTGAATGAGAACATCTCAAAAGAGTTTGCGTCTGACCCCAATAAGACTTTCTATAACTTGAAACTTCCTACTGACAAGCCTCAACTGGCTCTCGACCGTGTTGTTGATTACAAAGAAATCTTGTCTCTCTTTGATGATAATCAAGAGGCTGTCGAGGCTGGTGGTGAATTTCTAAAAATCTTTCAGCGTGACAACAAAAAGACAATCAACTACCTTGTCAAAGAATTTGAGATGAAAAAGAAAGCCTCTGAATACCAGCGGGCTACTGTCTCAAAGACTGGTGTTATCGACACTCTGAAAATGAACAACTACAAGTTCAGTGATGACATTTTCAAAAAGATGACTGTGTTGCCTGAGGGTAAGAATCATGGACTGCTGATGTTCATCGACTGGTCTGGTTCGATGGTTGACCAACTCAAAAATACTATCGACCAGTTGTTGAACTTGGTAATGTTCTGCAAGCAAGTCAATATTCCTTTCGAGGTCTATGCCTTCAGCGACAGGTATTACAATGTAAATAATAAGAAGACCTTCAAACATCGTGACATATTTGATTTGTATGAGATTGGATATGATGACAAGTTTCATATGCTTCAGTTGTTCACAAACAAGATGGGTCGTTCAGACTATCAGAAAATGCTCAAGGTGATGCTTGCGATTGGTGAATACATGGATAATTATAACGCCAGAATGCGTTACAATGTTCCTTACAACTTGTATCTAGGTGGAACACCACTTGATGATGCTATCGTTGCTGGTATTACGCTTCACAAAATCTTCAAGACTAAAAATCGGTTGGATGTTGTCAATACTGTATTCCTTACTGATGGTGCGAGTGCCGCATTGGAGTTCAGTGAAGAAGTTGTTGATAACTTTAGTCACAATAAGCAACAATACATTCATGAGAATAGGTTGTCATTCCGTCAGTCATTTAAGGCAGAAAGAACTGTTGTCTATGTTACTGACCCTGTGACTAAGAAGCGGTATCGTTGGATTAATCAAGACTTGGCTACGCCTCAACTGCTGAAGATGTTCAAGGAACACACTCAGTCGAATGCAATCGGCTTTCATATTTTACCATATCGTAAGCCATCAGCAATTCGGGAAATTCCTTCTGGAGATTACTTTGAGCGAGAGCAGTTGTGGGAAAATCTGAAAAAGGATAAGTTCTGCATCATTCCTAACTATGGATACACTCAATACTTTGGTATTCTAGGTGGTCGTGCGCTTGCTACCTCTAATGGACAGATTCAAGTTTCTGATGATGCTAGTAAGTCTCAAATCCGCAACGCCTTCAAGAAAGCGAATGGTAATCGGAAAGGTAGTCGAGTGATGCTTTCTAAGTTCATCGACTTGGTGGCCTAAAAAAATGAAAAAAGTTGGCTCATTGCCATTGACATATGATACTGAGCCAACTATATTAATACTGTGAGATTAAAAAATTGTGAAACCTTTGAGAGAGGACTTGTTATGAAACTCACTAAAAACCAAGAAGCGTTTGTTACTGCCGCTTCCCAAAAATACGGTAACACTATTACTCGTCAACAGATTCTTGAGTTGATGGAAACTGAGGGCTTTAAGAAGCCAGTATGGTTGGTGCGTGGTAATAAGTATCGTATCGACCGTGGTATGTATCGTCTTCCTGTTGCTGGTGCAGAACCAGTTCCTACTCCAAAGCCTGAAACGCAAGTTGCTCTACAGCCTGCCGCTTTGGTAAAGGATATGAATGTGACTACAGAATCTTTCACTGAAAATCTTGTTCCAGAGAAAGACCCTTTGTTTGTTCCATTTGGTAACTTTACCAAAATCAAGCAAATCGTTGCTTCTAAAATGTTCTATCCAGTTTATGTGACAGGTCTGTCAGGTAATGGTAAAACATTCGGTATTGAGCAAGCCTGCGCTCAAACCAATCGTGAAGTCATTCGTATCAACTTTACTGTTGAGACTGATGAAGACGATTTGATTGGTGGCTTCCGTCTGATTGACGGTGATACCAAGTTCTTCAAAGGCCCTATCATCAAAGCGATGGAAAAGGGTGCAGTTGCTCTGCTTGATGAACTTGACCTTGCTAATCCTGCCAAGGTGATGTGTCTTCAGTCAATTCTAGAAGGTAAGGGATACTTCATCAAAAAGACTGGTGAGTATGTCAAGCCTGCCCCTGGCTTTACTGTGATTGCTACTGCAAACACTAAAGGTAAGGGTTCTGATGATGGACGCTTTATCGGAACTAATGTGATGAACGAAGCGTTTCTTGAGCGTTTCCCTATCACTGTCGAACAGGAATATCCACCAGTTACTACTGAGAAAAAGATTCTTGGTAAGGTGTTTGATGACCTTGGTATTAATGATGCTGAGTTTGTCGAGAAACTGGTAGACTGGGCTGACATCATTCGTAAGACATTCTACGATGGTGGTGTCGATGAGATTGTATCAACTCGCCGTTTGGTTCACATTGCAAAAGCATACAGCATCTTCAGTGATAAGATGACTGCTATTGAGATGTGTATCAATCGTTTCGATGAGGATACTAAGCAGTCCTTCAAAGACCTCTATACCAAAGTTGATTCTGGTGTAGAGGAGCAGACTGAGACTTCTGAGGAAGTTACTGATAATGTTCCTTTCTAAAGGTGTCCTAAATAGATAGGGTAAGCCAGTAGTTCCCTGTCGCTGAGTTGGCCTCGGACTAAAAATGCTGGTATACATAGAACGACCTGAGCAAGTCATAAAACTGCTCGTATTGCCTTGACAACCAAGGCATTGTTGATATATACTCTACGCAATGTTTTTATTATAAGGAGTTTTTGAGTTGGAAATCACAATTGAATTGAGCGAACTAAAGAAAAAGAAAATCTTTGTCGCTACACCTATGTACGGTGGTAACTGTCATGGTATGTATACCAAGTCAACTGCCGACTTAGCAAAACTTGGTGCGCTATATGAGATGGACATCAAGTTCTTTTATCTCTTCAACGAATCCCTAATCACAAGAGCGAGAAACTATTGCGTGGATGAGTTCATGCGTGGTGACTATACACATCTTATGTTCATCGACTCCGATATTGGATTCGACCCTAATGATGTTTTGACACTAGCCGCTCTTTGTGATGAGAAAGAACAAGACCCTGAGAAGCGTATGGACATTCTCTGTGGCCCATATCCTAAGAAGACTATCGCTTGGGAAAAGATTAAGCGGGCTGTAGACAAAGGATATGCTGATGAGAATCCAGGCGAACTGGAGCGTTTTGTTGGTGACTATGTTTTCAATCCAGATACAGGACAATCTCAAGTGAGACTTGATGAGCCTGTTCCTGTGCTTGAAGGTGGCACTGGTTTTATGATGGTAACAAAGAATGCTTTCAAAAAATTTAATGAAGCATATCCAGATTATTCTTATAAGCCTGACCATGTTCGCACAAAACACTTTGATGGTAGTCGTGAAATCATGATGTATTTCCAAGCACTGATTGACCCTGAGTCAAAACGATATCTGTCAGAAGATTATATGTTCTGTCAGTGGATGCGTAAAGTCGGTGTGAAGACTTGGATGTGTCCTTGGATGAAACTTCTCCACACTGGCTCATATACTTTCGGTGGTAGTCTGAGTGACCTTGCGGCACTTGGTGCTACTGCAACTGCTGACCCTGATGAAATTAAGTTGATGAAAAAATGAGTAAGTTCAAGTTTGATGAAGATAAAATTCTGAAAGAGGTCTATGATTATGTGGCCGCCACTTACGATGGTCACTACTCTTTCAATAAGTTCCAGTCTACTGAGTTTATTATCGACAGTGGACACGGCGAAGGTTTTTGTATGGGTAACATCATCAAGTATTGCCAACGCTATGGAAAGAAAGATGGTAAGAATAGAAATGACTTGCTAAAGGTCGTTCACTATGCTATAATGGCACTTTATATTGATTCAATTGAAAACAGAACTGAGGTAGATAATGATGAGAATCAGTGACAAGACTTTTGATGTGTTGAAGAACTTTTCGACAATCAATCCCTCTCTTGCATTCAAGCGAGGGAATACACTCCGCACAGTGAGTGAACAAAAGAACATCCTCGCTCAAGCAGTGGTGGATGAGACATTCCCACAAGACTTTGCTATCTATGAACTGAACCAGTTTCTAGGCCTTGCTAGTCTATTTGAAAATGCAGACTTTGCATTTGGTGAAATGGATGTAACGATTCGTGATGAGAGTAATAAGTCTCGTTCTCGTTATACTTACACTGACCCTTCTATGGTGACATCACCACCAGAGAAAAATATTGATATGCCTGACCCAGAGATTTCATTCACTGTCACTGCTGGTGATTTGAAGGCGGTCGTATCTGCATCCAATCAACTGGGTCTTCCTCATGTTGTAGTTCGTGGTGGCACAATGGGTATCTCTCTTGTTGCAACCGACACCAAGAATCCAACATCCAATGAATACAGTCGTGATGTTGCTCCAAGTAACGGTGCAATTTTCGATATGATATTCAAAACTGAAAACCTTAAATTTATCCCAGGCGACTATGATGTGAAGATTTCCAAGGCTGGTATCTCTCACTTCAAGAATACTTCAGAACAGATTGAGTATTGGGTTGCCACTGAAACAAATTCGGAGTATAATAATGATTAGCGTAGACCCAGCACTTCTTCAAAGCATGATTCAAATTATTGATACTGGAGCCCAGCGTGGTTCTTTTAAGGGGCCAGAACTAGCGGCGGTTGGTAGTGTAAGACAAGTTATTGCTGAACACCTAGCACAGTTCCAACAGCAACAAGCACAAGCCCCCACAACTGAACAGGAACAGGAAACGAAAAAAGAAAGCAAGAAGTAGTTTCCAACAATTATATTATGGTGAATTATGCGTGAGCAATTTTTATGGGTAGAGAAATATCGACCAAAGATGGTTAAGGATACTGTTCTGCCACCCTCACTGAAAGAAACCTTTCAGACTTTCGTAGATAATAAAAACATTCCAAACCTTCTTCTAACTGGTTCTGCTGGTGTAGGTAAGACTACTATTGCTAGAGCCATGTTAGAAGAGTTGGACTGTGATTACATTTTAATCAATGGCTCCGATGAAGGTCGTTCTATTGATGTTCTAAGAAATGAACTGAGAAATTTTGCATCATCAGTATCACTTGCTGGTGGTCGAAAGTATGTTATCTTAGATGAAGCAGACTATCTAAATCCAAACTCTGTGCAACCAGCACTGAGAAACTTTATGGAAGAATACAGTGCCAACTGTGGTTTTATTCTTACTTGCAACTTTGTTAATAAAATTATCGCACCATTACAAAGTCGTTGTTCTGTCGTAGATTTCAAAATTAGCAATGCTGACAAACCTCAAATGGCTAAAGAGTTTTTTGGTATGGTGCAGAAGATTCTTCTACTAGAACAGGTGGAGTATGAGCAAAAGGTTGTTGCTGAAGTAATCAAGAAACACTTTCCAGATAATAGGAGAATCTTAAATGAACTACAGAGATATTCTGCTACTGGTTTTATTGACTCTGGTATTTTATCTAATCTTTCAGATACAAATATTAAAACTCTTATTGATGCAATAAAGAACAAAGAGTTTAGTGCTGTTCGTAAATGGGTAGCACAGAATGTCGATGGTGATGTAGCGCCACTTTTTCGTAAAATTTATGATGGAATGAATGAATACATTCAGCCTCAGAGCATACCACAGACTGTAGTTACACTCGCCGACTACCAATATAAGTCTGCTTTTGTTGCTGACCAAGAGATTAACTTTATGGCGTGTCTGACAGAACTAATGGTGGAAGTAGAATGGAAACAATAATCAATCAAATGAATGAAGAAAAAGAGACCAAGGCTCTTGAAGAAATGCAGAAGTGGAAAGAAGAGAATGTCATTGAATATGTGGAAAACAATGACACTGTTCCATATCAATGGTATTCTTGGGGTCCACCACTATGTCAATTTCAAATCACCGATGAAGAACTTGATATTGTAAAGGAACAAATCGAGAAAGATGAAGATGGAACAAATTATGCTCATCAGTTAGCGGGCGCAGTAGAAACACAAACTGGATTTAGTGGTTTAACGAGATATAATATTTTCAATACAATTGCAAGATATTTCTATGCGTATACTAGACACGCATTTTTGAATCATTCGGTTATGGCTGAAACTGAAGAATTTAATGTGAATCACATATGTCAATCGTTAGAGTGTAGTACTATGTGGGTAAATCATATGGTTGCTGGTGATTATAATCCTCTGCACACTCATGATGACCAAATGTCGTTTGTTCTTTATACAGAAGTGCCTGAAGGACTTGACGCTGAGATAGAAAACAGTTATAATGAAAGCACTAGAAGAGTAGCACCTGGCGCAATTGAGTTTAGATATGGAACATCAAACATTCATCCATTGGCCTGTATTATCAAAAGGTCATTTCCCCCAAAGACGGGCGAATTGTTTATCTTTCCAAACTATCTGGAGCATCAAGTGTATCCATTTAAGAGTGAAGGAGTAAGAACTTCAATATCAGGAAATCTAAGATATAATAGAGTTTACGAATGAATCCATTTGATTATATTAATGCTATCAATACTAGTAAGAAGAATCTCATGCGAGGTTCAGATAATGACACTCTCGCTGAGAAGTCATATTCTTCTTACATGACTAATCGTGCATTGTCTTATCATTTAGATACAATTGGTGTTGCGAATGAGATGAATAAGCGTTGGGAAACAGACAATCTCCTTCAGTTCGAGTATTTACTAAATACTGTTAGACCCAAAAAGAGGTTTGCAAAATGGGTGAAGAAAGATAATGAAGGCGATTTGTCTGTTGTGAAAGAATACTATGGTTACAACGATTCTAAAGCATTACAAGCCCTTTCTATCCTTTCTTCAGAACAATTAATAAAGATAAGAAAAACACTGGAAAAAGGTGGGAGTAATGACGGTTGATATTAGTAATCTCGTAGAGGTGACATTAAAAGAGGATGATGATTTTCTAAAGATTAGAGAAACACTAACTCGTATTGGTGTTGCATCTCGTAAAGATAAGACAATCTATCAGTCTTGTCACATTCTACACAAACAAGGTAAGTATTATATTGTACACTTCAAAGAGTTGTTTGCGCTTGATGGAAAGCCAAGTAACTTTACTGATGATGATAAAGCACGGCGAAATACCATTGCTAACTTACTTGCTGAGTGGGGATTGATTGGACTAGCAGATGAAAGTAAATCATCTGAACCAGTAGCACCATTATCACAAATTAAGGTGCTACCATATAAAGAAAAAGACGAATGGATTTTGACTGCTAAATATAATATTGGAAAGAAAAGATAGTATGGAAAAAAGATTGATATACTCTAACTTTCGTGGTGTAGAGGACTTTATGAATGCATTTGGACAGGAAGTAAAAACTGAGCCAGAATTTCCAAACGAAGAAACACAAAAATTAAGAGTAGAACTCATCGAAGAAGAACTTGGTGAGTTGAAAGAAGCAATCGAAGCAAAGAACCTTGTAGCGGTTGCTGATGCTCTTACCGATATACTCTATGTTACTTACGGTGCAGGTCATGCATTTGGTATCGACTTAGACAGATGCTTTGCTGAAGTGCAACGAAGTAATATGAGTAAACTTGGTGCAGATGGGAAGCCAATCTATCGTGAAGATGGTAAGGTGCTGAAGGGGCCTAACTATCGTGAGCCGAATCTGTACGAAGTCATGTACTCTACATATCTTGATGCGAGAGCAAAAAAGATTGCAGAGAACAAGCCTGATGGGCTATAAATAAACCGTATGGCGCCATAATGGGCCATCTATAAAACAATCTTGCTTAATAGGAGATTAGCAAATGACACATTTAACTACTTTCGATATTAATCGACTCACCCCTTATGCAGTTGGCTTTGACCGTGTATTCGACAATTTGTGGAAATATGCGGAGCATCAATCACAGTCAACAGGTTTCCCACCCTACAACATTCGCAAGGAATCGGAGACTGAGTTCTTCATTGACTTGGCGGTTGCAGGCCTCTCAAAAGAGGACTTAGAAGTGGAGCATAAGCAAGGTGAAATCACAGTTCGCTCAACCTATGAAAATATCAGTGATGGTGCTGAACTAATTCATAGAGGTATTTCCTTCAAAAAGTTTAATCGTAAGTTTACACTTGCAGATGACATTGAAGTAAAGAGTGCTGAACTGAAAAACGGAATGCTTACAATCGAACTTGAGCGTATCATTCCAGAAGAGAAGAAGCCTAAGTTAATTGAAATCAAATAAGGACAGGGGGCTTCGGCCCCCTTCCACATGAGGATGATATGCTGACATATTATAATGATGATGGTATTGCAGTCATTGACGATTTAATGCCAGTTGAGGAAGCAGAAAGATTCAATCATATTTTCTTTGAAGATAAGAGTTGGATTGCTGGTTGGAATAGAGGACTATCAGATAAGAATGTTGATAAGTGGAACTGGCATCGCTCTGTAGGGAATGATGTTCAAAACCTTTATACAGAATCAGTAGACTTGAGTATTTTACCAGATGAAATTTCAAATCTCTGGTATTATGTCGAAGAAGCAATCACAGAACATTTCAGCGTGAAACATTATATGACACGCTATTATTCAAATTCACACACATATGGAGTGGATGGAAGCATACATACTGATGACGGTGATGTAACGGCTCTCTATTATCCTTGTATGGGTTGGGATGCTGAATGGGAAGGTGGAACTTCTTTTTACAACAAAGAGAAAGATGACTGTATTCATTATTCGTCATACAAGTTTAACAGACTTATTCTGTTCAAAGCAAAGATACCACATAGGGCTATGCCTGTGACAAGAGAATGTTATCAGTTAAGAACCTCTGTGGTGTTCAAAACTAAAATGGATATTAATGACCCCACATATGCAGAGTGGTATAGGAGAAGAAATGGCTGAACAAAATTGGGAAAAGTGTCTAGAAACTATCCTTCATCATGAAGGTGGTTATGTAAACCATCCAAAAGACCCTGGCGGTGAAACTAATCTTGGTGTTACCAAAAGAGTTTATGAAGAATGGGGTGGCACAAAAGATATGCAAGACTTGACAGTAGAAGATGTCGAGCCTATCTACAAGAAGAACTATTGGGATAGAGTAAAGGGTGATGATTTGCCTGCTGGACTTGACCTTTGTGTGTTCGATTTCGGTGTTAATGCTGGAACAGGTAGAGCGGCAAAGTTTCTACAAGGACTAGTTGGTGCTGGACAAGATGGTGCAATCGGCCCAGGCACACTAGGTAAACTTGCTGAGTATCTTGAAAGCCATACTGTTGAAGAGGCAATTGGTGAGTATCAACACAAGAGACAAGGTTACTATGAAAGTTTGTCTACCTTTGGTACATTTGGTAGAGGTTGGACACGGCGTGTAACTGAAACTACTGAACTTGCACTTGAGATGATTGATTAATTTTTGTCACAAAAGTGCAAAAAAACTCACATCTATAAATACGAAAAGAGACACCAAAGGGAGAAATGGTGCCTCTTTTCTATTTCTAATCATAGGAGAACGATTAATGCATAAATCGCTCGTAGTACTATTTAGTGCTTTTTTAATTTCAATAACTTCTACAGCATTTGCCCGTGACCAAATTTCAGTCGTAGGTTCATCTACAGTCTTTCCATTCGCAACATCAGTAGCAGAAAAATTCGGACAACAACAAGGTTTCAAAACACCAGTCATTGAATCAACTGGTTCTGGTGGCGGTATAAAGATGTTTTGTAAAGGCCTTGGTGCTGTCACGCCTGACATTGCTAACGCATCAAGAGCAATCAAACAAAAAGAAATTGATGACTGTAAATCAAATGGTGTAACACCAATCGAATACCTTATTGGTTATGATGGTATTACATTCTCAAATTCTAGAGAGGGTGAGAAAGTAAGTTTCACAAAAAGTGATATCTTCAATGCTGTCTCTGAAAAAGTTTTAATCAACGGTGAATGGGTAGACAATCCATATACAAAGTGGAATGAGATTAATCCATCACTTCCAGATTATAGAATTGATGTAATGATTCCACCAACAACATCTGGAACAAGAGATGCCTTTGTAGAACTCATTATGCATGACTATTGTAAAAAAGAACTCAAAATGAGTAAGAAAGAATACAAAGCACACTGCACTGCTACTCGCACAGATATTCATGTAGTGCAAATGGGAGAGAATGATAATCTAATCATTGAGAAACTTGTCAGTGAGCCAAAGAGATTTGGTGTGTTTGGTTTTTCTTTTCTCGACCAGAATGTTGACAAAGTTCAAGCATCATTCGTTGATGGTGTAGAGCCTACTTTTGACACTATTGCAGACGGCTCTTATACAGTATCACGGCCTCTATTCTTCTATGTAAAGAAAGAGCATATTGGTGTCATTCCAGGCATTCAAGATTTTGTCGATGCGTTTATGTCTGAGCAGGCAATTGGAGATGATGGTTATTTGGTAGAACAGGGGCTAATTCCTCTACAATAACACTTGACATACTTGACGACCTGTGATATATTTACATCATGCGATTCTATACAAACACATACACAAGAGGTAATCTTGTCTACATTCGTGGATACGACAACGGTGTTCGCTTTGTAGACAAGATACCATACTCCCCAACATTCTATCTTGCAAGCAAGCGAGAGAGTGATTGGAAGACTGTCTATAGACAATCTGTTGAGCCAGTCGTCCAAGGCTCTATTCGTGAAGCGAGAGATTTTGTCAAGCGATATGCTGATGTCGATGGGTTTACCGTCTATGGTTCAAACCTGTATGAGTATGCTTGTCTGAATGAGCAGTATGGTAACGATTACGATATCGAACACATTCGTGTTGCTAACATTGACATTGAGGTTGGTTCTGAGGAAGGGTTTCCAGAGCCGTCTGATGCTAAACAACCTATCACTGCTATCACTGTGAAGATGAATGGTAAGGTGTTCGTGCTTGGTGTTGGCGAGTATCACAATACCAGAGATGATGTTCGCTATCTCAACTGTCAGACTGAAGACAGATTGATTATGAAGTTCCTTGACTTGTGGGAAAAACTTGATGCTGATATCGTCACTGGTTGGAATGTTCGCTTCTTTGATATTCCCTACCTTGTCAATCGTATCACTCGTCTGTTCGATGAGAAGATGGCTCAAAGGATGTCTCCGCATCGTAGTCTGAACTATCGACAGATACAACAATGGAACAGACAACAAGAGTGCTATGAACTCGCTGGTGTCTCTATCCTCGACTATCTTGAACTCTATCGTAAGTTCACATACTCACAACAAGAATCCTATCGACTTGACCATATCGCTCATGTGGAGATTGGTGAGAAGAAACTCGACTACTCTGAGGTTGGAACACTGCATGAGTTGTATCGGACTGACTATCAGAAGTTCATCGACTACAACATCAAGGATGTGGAACTTGTCGAGCGTATTGATGACAAGATGAAACTGATTGAGATGGCTCTCGCTATCGCATATGATGCAAAGGTGAACTACAACGATGTGTTTACACAGGTGCGTCTGTGGGATGTTCTCATTCACAACTATCTTCTAAAGAAGAAGATGGTGATACCACCAAAGAAGTCTAGCATCAAGACGCAAGCGTATGCTGGTGCTTATGTCAAAGACCCGCAAGTAGGTCAACACAAATGGGTGGTGTCGTTTGACTTGAACTCGCTGTATCCACACCTGATTATGCAATACAATATCTCGCCTGACACTTTCGTTGAGGGTAAGTTTGCACAGATATCTGTTGACAAACTGATTGCTGGTGAGACACCAGAGTGTCCAAAAGACATGGTGTTGACTGCAAATGGACACTATTATAACCGAACCTTCCAAGGCTTCCTTCCTGAGATGATGCAGACAATGTATGATGAGCGTTCTCTCTATAAGAAACAGATGATTGAAGCGGAGAAAGAACTTCAGAAATCTAAATCGAATGAACTAGTGAAGAAGATATCCAAGTATAAGAACTTGCAAATGGCCAAGAAGGTTCAGTTGAACTCTGCTTATGGTGCGCTTGGTAATCAATACTTTCGGTTCTTTGATGTACGACAAGCGGAATCTATCACACTGTCTGGTCAGTTGTCTATTCGGTGGATTGAGAAACGCTTGAACGAATACCTAAACAAACTGCTAGAAACTGATGGAGAAGATTATGTCATTGCTTCCGATACGGATTCAGTATACATTACTTTTGACAAACTTGTTGATAAGGTGTTTGAAAAAGGAGAGGGATTGGAGAAAAGTCAAAGTGAGGTATCGACCGAACGAGTGGTATCTTTCCTTGACAGAGTGGCGACAGAAAAGATTGAACCGTTTATTGATAGTGCTTACGAGGACCTTGCTAAAAATATGAATGCTTATGAGCAGAAGATGTTCATGAAGCGTGAGGTGATTGCTGACAAGGGTATATGGACTGCTAAGAAGCGATATATGCTGAATGTTCACGATAGTGAGGGTGTTCGTTTCTCCACACCTAAACTAAAGATGATGGGTATCGAAACTGTCAAGTCTTCAACGCCTGCGTCTTGTCGTGACGCTCTGAAGGAAGCGATTGAGATTACTCTGAACAAGGATGAAGAGACTGTTCAGAAGTTCATCGCCGACTTCAAAGAGCAGTTCAAGTCTCTACCGTTTGAGGACATTGCTTTCCCTCGCACACTGTCTGATTTGAATAAATATGATAGTAGGGATAAAGACAACCTCGTTCTAGCAAAAGGAACACCTATCCATGTAAGAGGTGGACTGCTATACAATCATCTCATTCGTCAGAACGGACTGGAGAAGAAGTATCCGACTATCAAAGATGGCGAGAAGATTAAGTTCTGTTATCTCAAAGAGCCGAATGGCACTGGACAGAATGTCATCTCAATCATCAACAATCTCCCACCTGAGTTTGGACTTGAAAAGTTCATCGACTATGAACTACAGTTCGCTAAAGCGTTCACTGAGCCTTTGAAGGTTATCCTTGATGTCATTGGATGGAAGACTGAGAAAGTGATGACGCTAGAAGATTTCTGGAAATAAGGAAGGAATAAAAAATGTCTGATTTCGATTTCGGTTTCACAGCCGTCACAGAAGAAGAACTTGCTGTCGTTCAGCAAGCAAAAGAAACTGTCGCATCGACCACGGAAGGGCTTGACAAAGTGCAAGAAAAATGCGATACTCTCTACAACATGATTAAACCATTGCTAAACAACCTAGCCGCAAATCCTGATAAGGATTATATCTATTGGCCAGGTGCTACACGCATGGCGAAGATTGAAGAATTTAGTGATAAACTTGATGGAGTATATAACGGATGAGTTTCCTTAATAATGTAATCGCTGGTATTGATAACACTCATGTAGCCAGCAGTGGTGAGAATAGTTCAGAGTTTTCTGGCACTATTGATACAGGTTCATACATTCTCAATGCGGCTATGTCTGGTAGTCTGTATGGTGGTGTGCCTAATAATAAGATTGTAGCATTCGCTGGTGAAAGTGCAACTGGGAAGACCTTTTTCGTTCTAGGTGTTATCAAACAGTTTCTTGATGATAATCCTGATGGTGGTGTTATCTACTTTGATACAGAAGCCGCTGTCACTAAGAATATGATGACCACAAGAGGTATTGATGTTGACCGTGTAGTTATCAGTGAACCTCAGTCTATTGAAGAGTTTCGTACCAATGCTGTTCGTATGCTAGACTCATACAATGATAGCAGTGAACAACCACCTATGATGATGGTGCTTGATTCACTTGGTATGTTATCATCTGTAAAAGAACTGGAAGATACTGCTTCTGGTAAGCAAGCAAGAGACATGACAAAAGCACAACTGTTGCGTGGTACTTTTCGTGTTCTATCTCTGAAACTTGCAAAAGCGAATGTGCCTCTGCTTGTAACTAATCATGTCTATGATGTGGTTGGTGCTTACATACCTACCAAAGAAATCTCTGGTGGGTCAGGCTTGAAGTATGCCGCTTCATCCATTGCTATGCTTGGTAAGAAGAAGGACAAAGACGGTACTGATGTTGTTGGTAATATCATCAAGGTCACTATGCACAAGTCTCGCTTTACTAAAGAGAATAAGAAAGTGGAAGTGAAACTGTCCTATGATACAGGTCTAGACAGATACTATGGCTTGTTAGAACTTGCTGAAAAGTATGATATCATCAAAAAGGTATCAACTCGTTACGAACTACCAGATGGTCGCAAAGTATTTGGTAAAGCAATCAACGAGAATCCAGAAGAGTATTTCACTGATGAGATTATGGCTCAACTAGAACAAGCGGCAAACAAAGAGTTTATGTATGGTCGTGATGATGAAGATGAAGTAGTAGAGGAAGAAAATGAACTTGCCGAAGTTTAATGTCGTTGAAAATAAGGAAGCGTTTCATAAGGACTTGATGTGCATTGAAATATTGGAAGGTGACTACGCTGGGGTCATGTTCCAATATGACAACATTCGGATGGAAGAGAAATCTGAAGACGATGTGAGGATGCACTTTAACTTCATTACTATCAAGAATGAGCAAGGTTTAGACTTGACAGAAGAGCCATTTATTGATACAATCGGTGAAATATTAAACGAACTATTAAGGAACTTTGTTGATGCGGATAGAACTGATGGTGCTGAAACACCTTCTGAATGATGAAGGTTATGCAAGACGCACACTACCATACCTCAAGCCTGATTATTTTCAAGAGAGACATGAGAAAACCATTTATCAAGAAATTGATAAGTATATCTCTCAATACAATGCTCTACCCACTAGAGAAGCGTTAATAATCGAACTTGATAATAATGGTAAGATATCAGATGAAGACTTTTCTGAGTGTAGTTCTGTCATTGGTAATCTAACAATAGAAGAAGAAGTCGATAAAGAATGGCTGATTGAAAAGACTGAGAAGTTCTGTCAAGAGAAGGCTATCTACAATGCAATCATGGACTCGATATCAATTATTGAAGGAAACTCAAAAGAGGAAAAGGGCGCAATCCCTGAGTTACTATCCGATGCTCTTTCTGTGTCTTTTGACCCTAGCATCGGTCACGACTTTTTGGATGACGCTGATGATAGGTGGGATTTTTATCATCGTATTGAAGAGCGTATTCCATTCGATATCGACTACCTTAATAAGATTACTAAAGGTGGTCTTCCCAAAAAATCACTAAACATTATCCTTGCTGGAACAGGAGTCGGTAAATCGCTTGCGATGTGTCATATGGCTTCTGCTAATCTACTAGACGGTAAGAATGTTCTCTATATTACTATGGAGATGGCAGAAGAAAAGATTGCAGAACGAATTGATGCGAATCTGTTGAATGTGACACTGGATGATTTAGCATCACTTCCAAAAGATATGTATGATAAGAAGATTACAAGAGTAAAGGGTAAGACATCTGGTAAACTGATTGTCAAAGAATATCCAACTGCATCCGCACACACTGGACACTTTCGACATCTATTGAATGAACTAAGACTAAAACGCTCATTTATTCCAGACATTATCTATGTTGATTATCTAAATATTTGTATGTCATCTCGTATCAAGTCTGGCTCTAATGTCAACTCATATACCCTCATAAAAGCGATTGCAGAAGAATTGAGAGGACTTGCAGTAGAAAGAGTAGTTCCGATTGTCTCTGCAACACAGACAACGAGAAGTGGTTATACCAGTTCAGATATTGGACTGGAAGATACTTCAGAATCATTTGGTTTGCCTGCTACTGCTGACTTCATGTTTGCTCTTATCTCTACTGAAGAACTTGAAGAATTGAATCAGATTATGGTCAAGCAGTTGAAGAATCGTTATAATGACCCTACCTTGTATAAGAGGTTTGTTGTTGGTGTAGATAGAGCGAAGATGCGTTTGTATGATGTAGAACAAGAAGCACAACAAGATGTGCTAGATGGCCCTGTGATGGATAACTCTGAGTTTGGAAAAAGAGATAACGAGGAGCAGATGATGAAATGGGCTACCAAAACAATGGGAAGAAAGGACTTTAGTGGGTTAAAGGTATGATAGAACTTGCATATGCTGGTATGGTAATATGCAAACTCGTTTCACAAGACATTGACAAGAACACTGATAATAATGACAGAGTTTGCGAATACAAATGTCAAGATAAAAGGAAAAATGAAGTAGTGTATACGGACAATCAATATCAATGTCCTAGAACACTTTATGTTGATAAGTTAGAGAAAGACAAATGACACGATATATTAAATGCCCTATGTCTATAAAACAATTTGCTCACCATACTGAGTATAAGGAAAGACTGCTGGATGCTATCTCTAATTCGTGGGCTGAAGAATATGTTTATCCAGATTGTTACACTGATATTGATAGGTGTGACTATGCAAGGGCTGGTGATTTAACTAAGCCATATTTTCACATGATTGATAAGCATATGTTTAATCACCTAAAAGAAATTTACAATGATTGGGGCTATACCTTTTTCAAAATTCATGACTACTGGTTTCAGCAATATAAAAAGGGAAGTGAGCATGGATGGCATACTCATCTGAACTGCTCCTTTACTGGAGTTTACTATCTCGACCTGCCTGAGGATGCGCCAAAACTTCAGATAAGAAATCCAGACTCATTACATGAGATAGAGACAATTGATGTAAAAGAAGGTGATGTCGTGATATTTCCTTCACTGGTCTTGCACAGAAGTGCAAAAAATCAAAGCGATGAAATGAAGACAATTATTAGTTTCAATATGTCAGTATCTTTGGAAAAGGTTGAAGGACTATATGATGACTAGAAAAGAAGAACTTCTAACTATTCTGATGGAAGAGTGTGCAGAGGTAATTGTAGCCGCATCAAAGATTAAAAGATTTGGTGAGGATTCAGAATACCAAGGTGAAAATGCACTTGAAAGTTTGAATAAGGAATTAGGAGATTTGTACTGTATCATTGATTTGATGCATGGTGAGGATTTGGTTTCCTATACCAAAATGGATGAGTATGGTGCAAAGAAGCATGAAAAACTAAAAGTATGGAGTAACTTGTTTTGAACAACTTAATTTTTATGATAGCCTTTTTGGTAGCATTGATTATCATTGCACCATTTGTCACCATCTGGTCACTCAACACACTGTTTGGACTAGGACTTGAATTTAATGTAGCAACTGTCGGTGCAGTATTATGGCTACAAATGATTACCTTTGGTAGTGGAGCATTCTCATCAGCAACGAGGAACAGCAAATGAATTATGAAGTAAGACGACATGGTGACAAGTGGAAAGTCTATGAAAACCGCACACAACAATATATCACCACAAAAGACAAAAAAGAAATTGCCGAATCAATCGCCGAATCGTTGAATAATGGTGCTGGATTTGACGGAGAAACTCCAAGATTTTTCATAAACGAATCATATAGTTACGAAACGCCTTGACAACTATCTAGAATTTGGTATAATGTATCTGTTATTGAGAGATAGGGATACATATGTTACTAATAAATGTCACAGGTTGTAACGGTAGAAAAGCGGCTTTGCTGAAAAGAGCCGCTGAATTTGCTTTCTATACTCTTATGCCTAGAGTTCAAAACTTTGTTGGTATTGACATCGTAGTAGAAGAAAACTTGGATGTTTCTGCTTATGAGGTTATGATTGGTGAGCGTGAGTTTGAAATCACCATCAACAAAGAAGAAACGGGCGATGACCTTCTAACTGCTGTTTTCCATGAAGTTGTTCATGTCGTTCAAGATTTGCGTAGATGGAAGCGTGAATTGAGTGACGGTAGGATGATGTGGTTTAATGAAGACCATACAAAAACTACTTACTATAATCAGCCTTGGGAAAAGCAGGCATATGAACTGCAAGAGGAAATTCTGGAGAAGTGGTATGAGTAAAGAATATCGTCAATTAATGGGTTTTACAAATAAAACAAAGTTTCAAAAGTATCTTGGTGCAAAAGATATTGTTCAGCCTAATTGGGAACTAATCTATCAAAAGAATGATAGATTGATTGAAATCTTTACACAACTTAATGGTCTTCTTGCTGTGTCCAAAAAACTGGACATTGAAGAGATTGTTTCTTCTGTTACAAAGACTATTAAAGATAATGAGATTCTGCCTCGTCTTAACAATCATGGTAGAGCGATTGAAAATGTGTATTACAGTTGGTTACAAGGATATCTAGCCGAACTGGTGTTCTCGCCTCTTATCAAAGAAAGTTTGAATCTAACGACCATAGAAAGAAATGGTGGCGATGATTTAACTGACATTGAAACTTTCAAAAGAACTGGTGATGCTGATTTGATTGCACCAAATGAAAAGGTGCTGATTGATGTTCAGGCAGGATTTACTGGTGGCACATTCGATATCAAAAAGCACAAAGTTATTCATGCGACAGAAAATGCAGAATACACCAGTTTCGTATTCTTTGCTGATTTGATGAATGGTTCATACGCAAATATTGAACTCAATCCTTTGGTGAATGAAGAGTTTTTACCTAATCCTAGATGGGAAGGCCAACTTTGTTACACTGTTGACCCAGAAATTTTTTCAACTTTTTTGAAAAAAAATTAAAAAAAGCCCTTGACTTTTTCTGTAGACCCATTATATTAGTATTGTAAGAGAGAGATTGATTCGGAAAGAGAGGTTTGATTATGGCTTACATTTCACAAGAACAGAAGAAAGAACTTGCCCCTGCTATTAAAGCGGTTCTCAAAAAATACAATATGAAGGGTAGCATCGGCATTGACCGTCACACTAGCCTTCGTGTTCGGGTCACTGAAGGCCCTTTGAAGTTTGATGATTATGAGCAAGTCAACACTTACCACATCGAAAAGTTCTACGGTAAAGACACTAAAGAAACTGCTTTTCTGACTGAACTTGTCGCCGCTATGAAAGGCACTAAGTGGTACAACAACAGCGACTACATGACCGACTACTTTGATGTCGCTTATTGGATTGATGTTCATGTTGGTCGGTGGGATAAAGCCTACCAGCAGACTGTTTAAGAAAGAGAGGTTATTATGAGTAATGCTACCAATGAAATGGTTAAAGAAAACATCCTTGATGAAGTGATGGCTATGACTATTGAAGAATTTCAAAATGCGATTGATGAGAAAAAAATTGCTGGAAACACAATAGTCGATGAAATGGTCGAAAATTTAGTTATGGAAATTTTTCAAGAAAAAGCCATTTAGGGGTTGACATTTCTGTCAATTCTGCTAGTATATAAGTATAGTGATTCGCAATAGAGAGAGGTTTTATTATGAATATTGATTTCACAAAAATTGAAGTGATTGAAGTTGAAGATATTGATTTCAATGATGCTCCTGACTTCTGTGATGCTTTCATCGCAGAGGCTCTAATCGAAGGTCGTGAAGCGACTGATGAAGAGTTAGACATCATCAATGAAAATGCTGACTTTGTTTACAAAGCAGTTACAGACTATCTTTACTAGAGAGGTAAAATCATGTGGGTAGCAAAACCAAATTTGAACAATAACACAGGTCTCAAAGAGTTTGAGAATGTGAAAGATGCTGTGAAATATCTTGAAGAATACACAGGTATCGAAATGGCTTATGACCGTAATCGTAAGACGAAAAAAATCACTTACGATTGGGAATTGATTGGTAAATTGTGGGAGACTGCTAATGTCTAAGATGTGGAAACTTCACCAGATTGTTCTGGATAAAGGTGTTGTTGAACTTATCAACAAGGAAGGGTTTCAAGCCCATGTCAAAGGTGTTGCTTACACTGAAGCATTGATGAAGGGTGACCCTAAGATTGGTTTGATGCACAAGTGCTATGACCATGTTGCCAACATTGTTGCTGATGATTTGGAGCATTGTTTTGAGGTTGGTAACATTGGCCCTGAAGACCGTATTGAACGGTTGGATAAGATGCACTCGATTTCTGTTGGTGATATCCTTGAGGATGACACGGGCAAGAAGTTTGTTTGTGCGAAGTTTGGTTGGGAAGAAGTGAAAGAGGTGGCATAATGAGTAATCAACGACCCTTGAAGCGCAACAAGTCATACTTCAATGATAGTGGTGCTATGTTGCGACAGGTAATCAACTTTGCAGAAGAAGCAGAAGAACTGCTAGAGAAGCAAGGTGAAGAGGATGCCGCTTTCTACTTTGGACAACTAAAAGATTGGTTGCGTGAAAATCCATCAAAAGGTTTTACGGTGCCAACACATCGAATATTAGGATTGTGATATGAAATTATATTTGGATATGGATGGAGTCCTTGCAGACTTCTTTGGTGGACTAGAGAAAAGGTTCAATGTTGCACATTGGAAACAGATTCCCAAAACTGAGGAATCCATCTATGCGCTAAAGGGAACTGACTACTTTAATACGCTAGAGCCTTATCCTACTTCTTCTAAATTGATAGAGTTTGCTAAAACTAATTTTGGTAAGGATTGGGGTATCTGTTCTTCACCACTAAGAGGTGACAGAGACAACTCCGCATTTTGGAAAAGAATTTGGTTAGACAGGTATGGTTTCATGCCTGAGATTGAAAACCTTATCTTTACAGGACAGAAAGAACAGTATGCTGTCAATAAAATTGATGGAACTCCAAACATCCTAGTGGATGATAAGCCTGATAACATTAGACGCTGGATTGATAAAGGTGGCATTGGTATCAAGTATCAAGCAAATGAAGATGATTTGGAAGAATACCTTTTTGTGGAATTGATGAAATGCGTAGAGGCAAAATAAATACAAAGGAACAATATATCCAAGCAAGGATTGAGTTCCTAAAGGATGAGTTGAAGGTAACACACGACTGGCGTGACCAGATGTGGTATCGGAAACTCATTCAAGAACTTGAATGGATTCTTCTGGTAGATGCTGATAAAGCAGAAAAAGAAATCGAAGAAATTGCAAAAAAAATTAAAAAAAATGTAATTTAGCCATTGACATCTGTGCTTACGCCACTTATATTAGTATTGTAATGATGAGAAAAGAGGTAAATATTATGAATGCAGTTGAGAAACTCCTTGAGAACATCAAGAAAGATTACTATGAGTGGACAGTTGCTTGCGCTAAAGGTGACTTGAGTGAAATCAATAAGCGCATGATTGCTGAGTTCAACGAAGAACTTGGTTACAAAGAGGGTAACAAATACATCAAAATTACTACAAAGAACGGTGGTAGCGTTTGGGGTTTTGTCGTCAACACTGAGACTGATAAGAAGTTTCAGAAGGGTGACATTCTCAAGCCCGCTGGTTGGGCGGCGCCTGCACGAAATGGCGCCCGTGGTAATATCTTTGAGGACTACACTATTCGGTGGACAGGTCCTCTCTACTTGCGCTAGTCGCAAGCGTGATACGAGACGGTCGGTCACGAAAATAGAATCAAAAAGCCCTGCCTAGGAAGTGGGTTGCCGTCCAAGTTTCAGAGTTTGGTTTGTCGGACTACCTCTCTCTCACTCTCTCTAAATAGTCCGACACTCTGAGGGGAGGCGCAATGTCTCCCCTCTCCCCTAAACAGGAGAAGGAAATGAAGTTCAAAGAGTTATATTTTCACTCAGTTGCTATTGCAGTAGGTGTTGGTGTTCTTACTGGATTTAGTGGAATAGCATCTGCTGAAACTGTAATTGATTACACAAAAAATATTATTAATCGAACACCGTATAATGTTGAAGTCTGCACTGATAAAAATGTATCTGGAGACAGAACTGGTGATGCACTAAAAGGTGCTATTATCGGTGGTTTGATTGGTAACAATATTAAAGGTGAAGAAAATGGCGGTGCTATCGGTGCTGTTATTGGTGGTATGCTTGGCCATGCAAATAGTGATGCTACTTCTGGCACTCAACGAGTCTGCGAAGTAACAACACGATATAATGAAGAGGTGATTGAAGTCTATTCACATTCAGTGGTGACTTTTTATCATGATGGAAAACAATATCAATTGAGGTTTGTTAAGAAATGAGTGATTGTGTAGACTTTAAGCAGATTGAATATCATCAGATGACAATCTATAAAACTATGTCAGTTGGAAATGAATGGATTGAAGAACAAGGTCTGACAGTAGATAGGTTCAAAGAAATCCTATCACATAAAGGTAGTGGTTGGAATGCTCCAGAACCATATGGTGAAGAACCTACAGATGAAGAAGAAGATATTTTCATGGAAATTGTTTGGGGTGCAGACTGTATGGACTCCGAAGAAGATTTGTGGACTGACCGTAAAGGCGGTTACGATATCGACTATGAATTGATTGAGGATAATGATGAGTGATAGACGATATAGAATCTTTGGTGCTAAATATGAGTTGTCAGATAAACTTATGCAAAATCCACCACACACGCCTGGCGAAAAGGGTGGAATAACTTGGCCTGATGAGTTGACTGCAAAACCAAAGGTGTTTCATATTGAGATAACTCAAGATAGAAAACGAGTTGCATTTCTAACTCGTAAAACTTATGCAGAAGCAAAGCAAGTAGGTGAAGAGTATGCCCCGTCAACTGTTTAAGAACCGATATGGTGATACGCAGTCATTTGAATGGACAGAAGACAGAAATATTCTTTGGCGTGGTTCTCGCAGTTATGAGAGAGTTTCTGTCGATGAAGAAAATAATATTACAATGGTTGACCCTTCTGGTGGCCCCTATTTCGCAAAAGGTGATGTCATCGACTTTCCAAAAGACTTTGAGGGTTACACTATAAAAGGATTCGAGCCTCATGAGGAAGGATATATAATTCTTGTATGAGTTTGCGCCTATGGTGAAATTGGTAGACACGCTAGATTTAGGTTCTAGTGCGAAAGCGTGGGAGTTCGAGTCTCTCTAGGCGCACCAAATTATTCCCTGTTAGTTCAGTTGGTAGAACAGTGGACTGTTAATCCATATGTCGTTGGTTCGAGTCCAGCACAGGGAGCCATTTGCTGAAGTAGCACAGTTGGTAGTGCAGTTGATTTGTAATCATCAGGTCGGGAGTTCGAGCCTCTCCTTCAGCACCATATGCGGTCATGATGTAAGGGTAGCCTATCTCGTTGCCAACGAGAGTGTGAGAGTTCGATTCTCTCTGACCGCTCCAATGGAGATTAAATGAACACAGATATTAAAGATTATGTTTGGGTATTCAAAAATGAAATAGATGATAATCTGTGTCATAACTTGGTATCTGATTTAGAAGATAGTTTTATCAATTGGGAACAGCACACATATCGTGACCATAAGACTGGTGAAGCGTTAAATCTTAATGCTAACAAAGAACTTGATGTAACTTACATTGATACAGAATCACACAATCAATTAATGGATATTACTTGGAATGTAATTGACAAATATATAAAAGGATTGGGATTTGATTGGTTTGCTGGATGGGCTGGTTTTAGTGCAATTAGATATAATCGTTATAGAAATGAACAATTAATGAGTATGCATTGTGACCATATACAGTCTATTTTTGATGGTAACAAAAAAGGTATACCAACATTATCCATTTTACATTCTTTGAATGATGATTATGTTGGTGGTGATTTTTTAATGTGGGATGATGAGAAAATCAATTTCAATAAAGGTGATATAATGGTATTTCCATCAAACTTTTTATATCCTCATCGTGTAACACCAGTAACCAAAGGTGTTCGTTATTCAGCAATATCATGGGCGTTTTAATATGAAATATAAACAAACAAGCGAAAATGGTTGGACAGTTGAAGTTCAACAAGACGGTAAAACTAAAGAGTTGTATATTGAGTTTCCACCAGACTGCATCAATCAAGTTGGTTGGGATGTGGGTGATACTATAATTTGGGAGGAACTTCCAAATGGCTCTTTCTCACTAAAAAAGAAAGAGGAGTGATGTCATTCTCACTTAACAATTGAATGACTGGTGCCGCCTGGGCAAAAAGGGTTGACTTTGTTCAGCCCTTTTTCTATATTATAAATAGTGGGTAAATAAAACATACGAGGGTATCATGCTTACATTTACAGAGCATCAACAACTGCAAGAAACAATCGGACAGGCCGGACTTGACTATGAAATAAAGGTTCACTCTGCTATGAAAGCCGCAAAGATTCCAGGCCTAGAGGCTGGTGACAAACCTGGCGCTGGTTTTTCTAATGTAGGTGCTGGAGATATTGAAGCATCCTATAACGGTAAACCATTCAATATTGAAATCAAAGCATCATCGAAAGACCAGATGGGTGGCGGTTCGTTTAGATACGATATGGCTACTGGTATGTTTACACCAGCAAAAGAAATGGACCCAGAAGACTTGGAACTACTTCTTGCTGGTGCTAAAGAAAAAATTGATGATATCAACAACTATATCAAAGCCGCTAGAAAGATTGAGCCAGTTCAATTCCATAAAAACATCTCTGGTATTCCTCTGAAGATATCCGTTGATGGTCGTGCAGAACTAAAGAAAAGAGGACTGCTTGCTAAAATCAATAAGAATACAAAGACATCTGCAACATTTATCGCTAAACATTATAACAAAAAGGGTGTTTACTATATCAATGTAGGTGGTGCTGGACTGTTCTATATGGGTAAAAATCCATTGAAACTTGATGTGCCAGAACTAAAGGGTGAAATTCAAATTGAAATGAGACTTGGTTTCGGTGGTGGTAAACTATCATTCCCTACACAACCAGAGCCTACATCGGCTCGTTCTGCTGGTCTAAGACTGCAAGGAAGACTCTTGACAAGAGGGAAGTCTTCATATAGTCTAGATAATGTAGAAGATGTAAAGAAACTATTTGGTGTGAAATGAAAAAGTTCTCAGCCTTTCTAATCGAAGAAAAAAATACACATATGGAGCATATTGAGGACAATGTGCTAAATGGAGGCGTTCAAGGTGCAAGGGAAAGTATCAATTTTCTTAGGGGCCTTCGGGATATGCTTGCTGGTAATAGCAGTGGTGCAGTCAATGTTAGCGTCAAATGGGATGGAGCGCCTGCAATCTTTGCTGGAACTGACCCTTCCGATGGGAAGTTTTTTGTAGCAAAGAAGGGTGTATTCAATAAGAATCCAAAAGTCTATAAGACTGATAAAGACATTGATGATGATACCAAAGGTGATTTGAATGCTAAACTGAAACTTGCATTGAAACATCTACCAGACTTGAATATACAAGGTGTGATTCAAGGTGACTTTCTATACTCAAAGAGAGATTTGAAAAAGCAAAAGGTTGGTGGAAAGTCTTACATCACTTTCCATCCTAATACAATCGTATATGCGGTGCCTACTGATGTGCCACTTGCTAGAGAGATATCTAAAGCAAAGATAGGTATCGTCTGGCATACAAAATATACAGGCAATTCTTTTGAAAGCATGAAAGCATCATTCGGTGAGAATATTGCTGACAGTCTTACTCAATCAAGTGCAGTATGGTCAGTCGATGCAGAATATAAAGATGTGTCTGGTTCTGCTACACTCACAAAGAAAAAGACAAAAGAGATTACTGACATCCTTTCCAATGCTGGTAAAACATTCAACAAAATTGATGCGGCTGGACTGAATGGTATATCAGATAATCCAGAACTGTTACAGCGCATGAAAACTTTTCTGAATACAAAGGTTCGTGCTAGAGAAAAGGTAACTGACATACCCAAAACTGTTGATGAAATGGTAGAATACTTTCACAACATCTATCAAATTGAGTTGGGTAAAGCCGCTGAGTTAAAGACTGAAAAGGGCAGAGCGGCTAAGAAAGAAAAGATTGAAGGTATCAGAAAAGAA
>Ga0208428_1000058_pt1 | contig 49130 bp, 49 predicted proteins | sample DEB08_DNA_11_FD_184535 | JGI IMG/M metagenome (GOLD analysis project Ga0208428, IMG submission 184535) | Aqueous microbial communities from the Delaware River and Bay under freshwater to marine salinity gradient to study organic matter... | ecosystem: Environmental > Aquatic > Marine > Coastal ... | reverse complement strand
GTAGAACAGGTCTCCACTCGCATTATCCTTGACAATCGCATATGGCTTGCTCAGAATATTCCGACCGCTATTGGTCAAAGGTTCTGACGCCATTGTCATATCCGGACGCGTGAAGAACTGGAACTCCTCTTGCTGACCGCGAGTGCTCCAAGCACCAATGTCAACTAAGTTCTCTTCTGTCAATACATCCTTAGCATCGCGAGGCTGTTCAATGCGTGTTCCTCCATACTCTGCCCGCGTAACAACCTTTACGCGAGCTGTACGTGGCTCAGCAAGTGATAAGAACAAGTCGTTTGTATCTGAGGTGCGCGGCTCAGTACGGAAGATGTTGCCACGGACACTGTAGTGAATTACGTCCGTCAAAACACCATCGACCTCCTCTCGCCCTCGAGTCAGAGTGACCTCTTCTCCTACACGAACCCCATTTTGCGTGATGTCCTGTGATGCCTCTGGGTAGCGTGGATTCAGCTCGCCCGTCATACGCGGGTCGTCTACCACCACCTTCAAAGTGTACTCCTTTTTCTCTACCGCAGGATTTTCTGGCTCACTGTTGTCTACAGGCTGGGCACTCTGCTGCTCCTCATCGGCTACCTGTGCAGGTGACTTGCCTTGAGGTTCAGTAGGCACTACCGCTACAGGCTTCTTTTGAGATGGATCTACATCCTCTGCAACCTCCTGCTGCTCCTCAACCTCAGTCTCAGTATTTGCAGCTTCAGCAGGCGACACTCCCTCTGGCACCTCAGTAGTCTCAGGAGCTGGCTGGCTCAAGTCTTCAAACATGGCAGCACTTGGTGGCTGAAAACCCGGAGGTCCGTCCATACCATCAGGTGCTTCTTCGGCTTGCTGCTGTGCTTCAGCGGGTGACATACCCCGTGGCGTGTCTTGGTCTTCCCCTAAGTCCGCCGCTTCAGCACGACGTTCTTCTTCCATTGCCTCTTCCTCCTCATCCTCGGCACGCTTCACAACAGAACGCACACTGTTCTCCATACGTGCGATAAACCGCTCGTAGCCTCCAGGCTTAGTCAAGTCGTTGAACGCCTCAATCATTTCCTGACGATCACGAGCAACTTCACGCAAATCCTCGCGCAGTTCCTCAATCTCAGTCATATCGACCTCAGTAACTCCACGCTTGCCCATAGCGGCAAGAGCACGGTTGTAGTTCACCAAGTCATCCAGCTGCTGATTGAAGCCTTCTAAATCGTAGTTATATGCGCCCGCCTTACCCTTAGCCCGGTATCCTTTGCGCAGTGCCTCTTTTTTCTCGAGCAGCTCTTTCAGCTTTGCATTACGCTCCTCGCTCTGTTCGGCAGACTCTACCTCATCAATCTCGTCCTCAATAGCTGTGAGCTTATCAATCTCAGCTTGGGTCATGCTAAGCTCTAACTCAAGCTGCGTACCATCTAAAATGGCATCACCATTCATGCCTTTGATGCGCTCTGATAATGATTCCGCAATGGCTTTCTCACGAGCATCACGGTCTTTGGTATTGTACACCAAGTTGGCAATAGCATTGAGAGCGTCATGGTTTTCGCCACGGTAGATCTCTCTAGCCTTACGGTACGCATCCCGCACCTCATTCATACGCTTAGAGTACTGCTCGTATGCCTGGGTTTTACGCGAACGCAACTCCTCATCGGTCATATCCTGTGCAGCAGACCCTAACATCTCACGGTAGTCCTCAACAGACATACTATCAAGAAGCTCTTTGGCTTCAATCAAGCTGTCTTCAAATCGACCGGTAAGAATCTTACTGCTCGCATGAGAGAAGATAGAGTTGGCTTCATTGTCCTTGAGACCTTTGAAGTCATTCTGGTTCGCCATAATATCTGCCTGACGTACCAACCCTCGCTGCGTAACAGCATTATTCAACTCAGCAGCCAAGTGATTACCTACGTCACCTTCTTGCTCGTGCAGCTTGATGATGCGATCCATCACAGCATCACGCTCAGCATTGTCTTTCTTCACCTGAGTAAAGCCGCCGACAAATGCAGGACGTACCTTCTTACCTGTTTCAGGGTCGACTTCGCTGTAAGCATTGGCAATCATGATGTTAGGGATACCAAAGGCTCCCAACAGCATACCAATACCTACCTCTTTCAAACCTTCAGCCGTACCATAGCTACCCTTAATACCCTCAATAAAACTACTGACAAGGTTTTCGGTATCCTTATGGTTACGGGGGTCATACCGGTGTGAGATATAGTCCTCAAAGCCGCGACTAATCACACCCTGTCCACCCTCTTCAACTAAGCCTTCATACAGTGCAGTACCTGCTACACCTGTACCTGGTGTCAAGCGACGCAAGTTTCGACCTGTCCGTGTGGCGCGGCTAGCATCTACGAGACGAGGTAACTGTCCCTCTTTGATGCCCATACGCTTTGCCATCTGCTGACGTGCCTTAGCAGTCAGCTTAGTCGTATCTACAAACTTCGTCTGACGCAAACCGTTACGTAAGCCACTGCCAAAAAGCTTCGGGAACATCAGCATGTTCGAGGCTCCTACCAGTGCCATATTCGCCATGAATGCAGTATTACCGTATCCAGTAATCTCATCACGGAACGCTTCCTCCATCTCTGGCGTGTAAGAACCTTCGCCATTCTCCAACTCATACTCACGCTTATGATCTTCGCCTGCCGCGTTCATCATGTGGCGAGCTTCCATACCAGCCTCCATACCAGCACCGGTAAGCAACTGACGACTCATACGTCCAGCAGCTGTCAACCCTGCTTTACGCGCTCCAGCTGCACCGCTTGCACGAAGTCCTGCCTCTGCCGCTTCACGAGTAGCCGAAGATGCCAACTGCGCTTCTGCTCGAACCACATCATCCAGCAGTTGTGTGCCAAGAACCCGCTTACCGCCAGTAACTGCTTTCTTCAACAGACGTGTACCGCGTGCAACGATACCTGCTGTAGCTGCAGCCTGAGCAGGTGCTGCACCTCCCAGTGTCAATGCAGTAGCCGCCGACAGTCCAAGCTCAGTAAGAATTGCACCAGCCACAAACGATACACCGCCAAGAACGTCATCGAATACAAAGTTGGTAACCTGCTGCATCCCGCTTTGATTACCACCACGCTTAATGTCAAAGTACTTATCGTACTCTTCTTGCGCATTATCTAAAGCGTTAGAAACCGCGTTGTCGTAAATCTTGTGGAACTCCCCATTGACTACCATACTAGGCAAGCCATAGAGTAACGTCGCAAAGCCTTGTGCAACATTGATACCGGTGTCCCCTACAAACTGGAACATACCGTTGCGAATCTTTTCTAAGTTGCCCTGCGCAGCTTGTGAACGGTTGTACACATCCTCAATGCCGGTATTGGTAAAGCCGTCATCTAACCCACTTACACGGGTAGACAGACCGCCCAACCACTTCTGATCTTTGAACTGGTCAAAGTCAATGTCTTGTTGCGCATCAAATGCATTATTGATTCCAAAGACACCGTCCTTAGATTCATACAGCATATCACTGAACTGACCTAAGTCTAATTCAGAGCTTTTCTGTTCCTCTACGGGTTCCGGTTGACCCTGCAATGCATCACGAATCTCGTCTTCAGTGATGTTAGTATGCAGGCCAAGATTTACGAGGTTGTTTTTATCAGCCATTGATGCCAAGATTCTTCATGATTTGCATGCCTAAGATCTGACGAACTTCTGCTTCACTCGATACAATAACAGGTTTTCCTCCCACGGTCGCACGTGTACCATCCTGGTTATAGATGGCATACATTCCGTCTTCTTTCTTCACGTCAAGTTGTGCAACTCCAGAGCTGAACTCATTAACCTCATTGTTGACGGCAAAGGCATGCAAATCTGGAGCGTACATCGATCCATACAATGGAATTGCAGCCCGTCGCACCACACTCGTGGACTGGTTGAAGTTAGCGAGCTGTGCATTAAAGCCGCCCATATTCTCCGTAACGTTGGCAATGTCACCAGCATTCATCTCAACGTAAGTCTTACCGCCAGCAATACGATTGCCCTTGCTATCTACGGTCTTCATATTCAGCTCCAGTACAGGTAAGCCATTAGGCCCAACATTACCAGTTAATCGAACCGCTTCGATGTCATCATCACTAATAGGTTGTGCTGAACCTTTGCGCGGCACAAAGTTGTTGAATTCGTCTAACGGTACAATGTCTCTATCACCTTGATACAGGAAGCGCAACTGGTTATCTAAACCACTGTCTTTAGCCTGGTCATCAAAGCTAATAGTTACCTGATCCGGACTCTCTAAATCTCCATCGGTAATCACGGTACCCCCTTGACCGCTGGCAAGGATTGCTTTGTTCTTAAGATTGCTATACTGGCCTCCGCTGTCAAAGTCCGTCTTGGTTGCACGGCCTCCACCTAAGTAGCGCTTACCGGTAGTGTACAGCTGGTTTTGCAACTCTTGAATTACCATACCCTTCTCTTCATTCGTGAGTCGAGTGTATGGCACAGCTTCCCCTCCGCGCTGACGTGCAGAAATCTGTTGAGCTAAGAAGTTTACATGCGTCCGCCCACCTGGTGTTCCTTGGTAGTAGTTCAGTGCGCCGTTCTCAGGGTCTTGAATAAACTCTTGCAAGGCTGCATCGCTCTTTACGATGTCCGTATTGCTACGGAAGACCTGATCCATAGCCTTACCAAAGTCTGGAATGCGTGTAGGAACCCCATTAAACTGGCGTACCTCATTGGTATTCGGGTCTACCGTACTAAAGAACTGCCCCATATCGCCGTCCATCATAACATTCTCCGTTCCCAACTGAGCAACCAATGCACGGTATTTAGCATCGGCCTCTTGATAGCGCTTGGTGTTATTACGTACAGCAGCGTATGTCTGGTCCCCCATCATATCGGAAACCATCTTCTTGATTTGACGTGAATACCCTGGCAAGTTCTTTTCCTTACTTGCCTGCTCGATACTCGCATCAACCTGATTCCACATATTCTGCAGAAACGCTTTATCTCCTTCTGGAGCCGCCGCAATCTGGTCAGCCAGCACCTGCTTCATCTTGCTTGTAGCCTGCTGAGTCTGCATGGCCTGCCGATCTAAGCGATCATACAGACGCGCTACAGATTGTGTAGGTACGCCCACCATGCTGGGCTTGTACTCAACGAATTTTGGAATCTGTGGTAAGTATACAGCCATGATTATTGTTGTCTGTAGCCAGTAATATTACCTGCAGCATCATAAATAGGCACCATGCCCCCTTGAGACTGACCTCCGGTTGCAGCTTGTTGTGCATTCATTGCTCCAGTATCGAACTGGCGACCAATGCCCTCCAGGGTATTAGCCATGTTAGTCTGGTAGATATTCTTTAAGTAGTCCTGTGCAGCCCCACTAATAACACTCAGTGGCTGCTGCTTTACTGCTGCTTGAGCTTGCGTCATAGCATTGTCAAAATTAACCTGATCCTGCGCATACTGATTCAACATAGCGTTGTTCGTATTGCGGACCTGATTAGCCATCATCTCATAGCGGTTCAGTGCCTGCTGACGCATCTGCTCATCTGTCTGACGGATACGTGCTTCCTGCTGCAAACGCTGAGTATTCAAACTCTGCGCCAGTGCTGCTTGCTGTGTACCCTGCAAGTTGGTATTTGCACCAGCAGCACGTGAAGCCTCACGAGCATCCATCAACTGTTGCCCCACATTACTGCGGTAATCAAAGTTTGCAATTGTATTGAGGTTGGGACGAGCTGGCCCCTCCATAGAGTTCAACGCACGCCGCTGGATACCTGCACTAGCTAAACTTGCTAAAGCCGGTACTGCCATAAGCGGAGACATCTTACCCATATCGATGTTGTACTTATCGCCTTCACCCATGTCAAAGTCCTTCACAGGAGTTTCATCAGGCAACCCAGCTACCTTCTCCCCACCAATCTCTTCACCGCCTCCAACAGGATCTGTCTTAACTGGTGGCACCGTATCGATACCATCATCCAAGACATCATCTGTTACATCGCTTGTATCAGGAGCTTGACTACCGAACTGACGTGGGTCAAACTGCGGGAAGTATGTCATACCCGCCTGCAAGCCTAATCGCTCTAATGCCATAGGTGTGCGGGTAAAGATGCTACCGCCGATACCAGAAGCGCGTTCAATGGTCGGAATAGCAGAGATGGCATCATCCGCTAAACCTAAGGTCTGCGTTTGCATTGCTGTACGTGCAGGCAACCCTGTCATTGGGTTGATTGGAGCAAGTGCAGTAGTGCCTTGACGTGTGGTTTGCAGTCCAACGTTACGTACTGCAGGAAGACGTGAGCCAGGTAATGACAACCCTCCAGGTTGCATACCTCCAAACTGTCCACCTTTTCCTCCGGCACTACCTGCAGGCATTCTGAACTGCCCGCGATTTACACCGAGAATACCGCCAGCACCATCATCTAATACATTGACACCCGACTGTCTGATCTGTTGCTCAGCAGTAAGCGCCCCCGTCTTGGTAGTAGAGACTGGTGTAATATCAATCGCCCGGCCTGCAGCATTACGCGCAGGCACGTATGTTGGAGCCTGTCCTTGAGCACCCGTCCCAGGCTTGAACTTCATGCCCTGCACCCCCTTTACTGCGGGACCGCCAGTACCTTGTGGGAGCATCTTTTGCCCCTGCCCTAAAAGCTTAGTCTCTTGCGCTACCGCTAAATTGAGCGCCGCCTCATCACCTGCTTGGAGAGCTGCTACGGCATCATCTCCTAAGCCCCGCCCAAGAGCTGCACTACCACGCGATACCGCAGCCGTACGAGCGGCAACAACTGCACTAGGTGCAATAAACTGACCTGCCAAACCATATGTTTGCTGGCGGTTCTGAAAGCGTGTTTGGAAGTCCGCGTCACCTGTATTGTAAGCCACGTAATCGCTGTAGGGGCTGTATCCGCCAACACCTACACGCTCAGTACCAGACTCATCCGTAAACTTAAATGTACCCGGGTTAGCTGCAATCTCCATATAGATTGCGTCCATCTCGCGATCGTAACGCTTCTTATCTTGAGGGTCAACAGAGGTAGTCGTATATGACTTACCCATATCACCCGCCATACGGTTGTATACCTTCTTAGGAGGCTTTACCCCGCGCTGTTCAGCTACCAGGTTTGCCACTTCTTTAAAGGACATACCCATACCGGATTGCAACTCAGATTCCTGCCCACCACCAATAGTCATTGAGACCATGGCGGCGTCCATATCCAAGCTCATATTTTGCTGAGTAGGATCTGCAAATACCGATGCGAAAAGAGACGCTCGGTCTCCATCCGTTGCTGGCCCATCTACATCATCCAAATACGGAATAGCATTGGACAAAGACTCTTGGATAGATTCTGGGCCTTTCCAGTCTTTGGCTCGAATGACATACTTGCCTTGGAAGCCAGAGCTACCAACACGACCGTATCCACCCTTTAAACCGCCAAAAGCCTTATCCGGAACAATGACATTATAATCGCCAAACTCATTACGAGCATAGGTGATATTAGAACCGGGAATATTGTTGCCCGCCTCTGTCGCCTTAGCAGAGTTAAAGTCTAACCCAGCTAAGTCCATACCCTCTCTTTCTTGGTAGGCCTGAGGTGATGCTTGTGCAACTGGAGGTACTGCTTCTGCATTTTGCGCAAGTACAGCAGCCTTTTCTTGCTGCGCCTCAGGACTTAGCATAAAGTCCGGAGTATTCATTAAAGATGGGTCAGGAGCCGGAGTAGATTGTGATGCTGAAGCAGACGGTACAGCCTGTTGTGCAAACTGCTGCATTTTAGGCATTGCAGAGCTATACTGCCCATACTTCTCAGCCATCTTAGCAGGGTCTTGAGCAGTAGACTTTGGCAGCGTACCGCCAGATGCAACCACCGCATAGGTTCCATTAAGAACTTCTTGAATCTGCTCAGGAGTTGGATTGGGTGTACTAAGATCGAAATCCACATACCCCTCTACACCTTTACCGCTTTCCGCTGTAAAGTATGCAGCTGCCGCTCCAGCTACCTTGTCATCTAACAACAAATCAGGGTTATCAACCAAGCGGTCATCTCCATATACCGCTTGACTAACCCGTCGGTAGTTATCCTTACCTGTTATTTGGACCAGCCCTCTACCTCTGTACTTGTAACCGTCCCCGTCAGCGCTATTACCCGCGACGTCATCGTAAACATAGTTGAAGAACTTTTCAGGATCTGCTTTAAGAGCATTGAGATCCTCGTCGGACATATCCGCAAACTTTCTCTCGAAGCGGCTATTCAGTGTTCTAATACGTTCATTAGACGTATTAGCATAGTTCATTTCCTCGCGCGTACCAGAACCCCCGCTTTCTTTCTGGGTTACTGAAGCTACTGCCGCAGCAATCGCCGGACTCATACCGTACTCACTTGCAAGCGAATCAACCATAGCTTGCTGTGCTCCTGTCATACCGAACTCACTAGCAACAGCGCCACTTGCACTACCGCCTAAGTTCATCTGTTGCACTGGCTGTGGCTGCTTGCCAACACGCATTTCCTCGTTCTTACCCTGCAAAGCTGCCAGAGCACTCTTGCCCTTTTTCATGTTAAGCCGTGCACTATTGGCGAGCGGCCCTACAGGATAGCGGCGCAGAGTCTCCTCTTGCTTAGAGATATATGCCGCAAGCTGTTGAGCAACCTCGGCGGGCGTCATCATTTTTTTCTTCTTGCGACTCATCGAATCATAGATAAAATTTCACTGGCATCGAAGCGCATTTCCGGCGCATCGCTAAATACATATGGGCTATCATGCTGTTGGCCCTGAGCATCTACAAACGGTTCTGTTGCACCTTTGGTTGGTACACCTCCCATTTCATGACTAGGACCGCTAGCACGGTACAAGTTTTTGCTAATACGATTATAGCCCCCTTGACCCATTGCCACTGGCGGATCGTTAGGCGAAGCTAAGATAACTTCATTCTTTTCAGTTTCATAGTCAGGCTGCCCCATAGGACCACCCATCCGCGCCATGTAGGAGTCTACCATCTGGCCTTGGTCGTCATACATGTTCTTGATCTGACGGCTGTACTCAAGGGTATTCTCTAAACGCAACTCGTTATTCTTTTTATCACGCTTGAGCTTTTCCCGTACAGCTTTCTGTTCTGCCGCTTTCTTCTTGTATACAGAGTATAGCGCTCCACCCACTATTGCGAAGGGAGCCACACCCGGAATCATAGAAGCATAAGGCAAGGCAGCTCCAGCCCCACTGAGGGCACCACTGGCGCCAGTCAGCAAGTCACCTCCTAGGTTTTCCTCATTAGCCCGGTCAGTATTGCCAATAGCTGTACCTAAAGCATTCAAGCCAGCAGATGCAGCTGCAATTTTTGCTTGCCGCATATTAAACTGCTCCATCGCTTGAGGTACTTCCCCTGGAGCTAAGTCAGTCATATCTACTTGAGGTCCAACTAATCGTTCTAGCAAGCCCGGAGTCGCACTGCTCGTAGTACCTGGAGCAGCTCCCGGAAACTGTATGCTAGACTGTGGAGCAAACGGATTGAACTGCTGTTGCTGATAGGCAGCATACTCTTGGCCGAGCTGACCTGAGTAGTCTTGATACGGTCCTCCAAGATATTTCTTGTTTACTGCCGGCTCTGTTGTAAAGTTCTTAGGCCGCTTCTTTGCTTTAGGCTTGGCACGACGACGCCCATCTGGACCTGTACCTAACAATAGGTCAGTCAGATTACGTCGTTCACACCGGTGTCCATTAAATTTCTTCATCCGCTACAGCTTTCGCAGTCATCAGGGTTTTCAATATTGCATGTAATCTCCCCGTTCTTAAGCTTGTCTTCCGACTTCTTAAGTTTTTCCGGGTCGAGAAAAGAGATGTCAAATTCTTCTTCTTTCATGAGATTAGCATTTCCAACGTCGGCGAGCCTGACGAATACGTGAGTTAGGGTTATTACGAGTCTTTGCGCTTGAACGCTTGAGCTGTCCTAAAGATCGTGCACAATATGACTTGCGACGCTTGGCAGCCTTACTACCTTTTTTGACCGTACCAGTAACAGCTGTCTTAAGCTTACTGCCTGGGTTTGCCTTGCGATAGGCACGTACACCTTTTGCAGTCATTCCCGCACCTTTTTTGGTTGGGCGGTAGTTTGCTCCCTTGCCTTTGGTCGTTCGACGAATAGGCGTTGATTTGCGGCGTTTTGTAGCCATCACTTATCCATTTGATTGCGGGCGAGAAGAAGCTTGATTTCAGCCAAGTCAGTTGCAAGTTGTTCCAGAGAGCGTTCAATCTTCTTGTTGCCATTTTCCAAAGAATACACGCGACTAGTCAATTTGGTAACCTCTCCATGCAGTTTCACATAGACGCCTACCAAGCCAACAGCCAGCAGAATTAGTTCGTAGTCCGTAAGATCCATTATCGTTTACGTTTCGTAGTTGTACGTTTTTTCCTACTCGTAGTGCGCTTTGCACCACGCTTGACCGGAGAAACACGTGTAGGCTTACCACCTGGATTGCCCTTACGGATCTTCTCACGAACCTTTCTGCGCTTCTCGCTTTTAGACATCTCTCCAGACGTCTTTGGGGTCTTGCTATTTACCCGCTTTGTTGGACGGCAGTACGGGTAGGGACGCTTTGATCCGCCCTTTGCCGACTTACGCCCACACGCTTTACCAGTGCGGACATCCTTCCACTCCTCTTTAAACCACCGACGCAAGCTCATCGTCTGCGTGTTGTTCGGCGCGTCGTCTTACGAGTCGTGCTCTTTTTAGTAGTGGCTTTCTTCTTGCCCTTCTTGTAGCCAGACGCGGTTTTCTTTTTGCCCGAGCCATCTGGCTTAGTGCCTTTACAGACCTGCACAGCATACCCATTAGCATACGCCGAAGGGTATACTTTATACTTGCGCTTAGCAGCTGCTTTGCCCCGGGCGCACAGCTTACCCATTACTTCCGGGTTTTACCGCCACGCTTCATCACGGGCTTCTTAGCAGCGCCGCCGTACATCTTAATATGTCCAGCAGCTTTCAAGGCGTTGATTAAAGCCGTAGGAGTCTTGCCCCCTTTCTTCATTTTAATCTGACGCGTAGCTTCTGCCATCGCACCGCCGTAAGTCATCATAGGCCGCTTAGCAGCAGGCTTATTTTTACGCACAGGCTTTTTCTTGCCGTATCCCATAGTAGTAAGTAATGTGAGAGCGCGTACTGAAATTCTATATCCTTAGCTACTTGTTCTCAATTAGCGATAAGCCTTGCGCACCTTAGCATCTATGTCGTACAAATATAAACCAATTGTACTATCTGTAGTATTATCATAGCGAAGCCGCACTGTAGCATGGTTACCAGCAATACGACGCTGGTCAAACCAACTTTTGTCGTCATCAATATTTGTGTTGATCACGTCCCCCTCTTCATCAACGAACCGTAGAGTTCTGTCATCGACCAGGTCACGGAAATCATTCCACTTCCACATGGTGTCATCACGGCGCAAGTTCGCAGTATGATCTAAGAGCCGGTCTTGAACCGCCCGGACCAATTGTGTCTCGCCGCTACATTGATAATCATTGTAGATGGTAGCATGCGTAAAGGTGCGGTCGTGGTCTACAAAGCCCAGCGTATCCTCATCGTGATCAAATGCTTTCGTATACCACTGGACACTACTAAACACAACACCCTGTGGATACGATAGTACCGCATCAATATAAGAGTCGTATTTAATCGCATCAGGGCCTCCACCAATAAATCGGGTAAAGGGTTCTTGTAAGTCATTGTGACGAAATCCTACCAACTCTGTCGTATCAGCAATCTGCCTACGGTTAAATGAATACAGCTCATTCTGAGTCCCAACCGCGCCGACCCAATTGTAGGTATGAAAACTTGTCCAGTTATTTAAGTCCAAGTTGTAGCTAAGCCACACATCCTTAGCCTTGGTACCTGATTGGTAATACGCAGGATCTTGGTTTTGTGAGGCATCATACGAAAAGTTTGGCAAGCTGCTGACATCCCACGTATTATCCCTAATGTGAAAAATCACCCGATTCCAGCGAGAGTCATATACAGACAGCACACCAGGATGATATCCAAAGACAGCCTCTGTATTCAGAGTAGTCTGATTAAGGTTGGTTAGCTTATTGAAGAAGTAGTCCCTCATGCCAAAAGCACTAATCTCTTGCAGCTTACCTCCGGCATACTGGAACACCTTGCCCATAGACGCATCTACATAGAAATACCCTGCCGGCGTAAGGATGCAGCTTAGCATATGCTGTGTGCCTCCATAACCATTAGGTGTGGGGATAACCTCTACAGGCACGGTACTGAAAATATCTCCAGTGCCAAACGCAATCTCACCAGCCGTAGTAGCAAACTTCTCTTTACCACGAGTCACGTAAAGACTTTGCTCATGGTGAATCAGGAGCTTATCAATGTAGCTCTGCAAGTTTTGGATGCTCCCCCGGCTACGTGGCATTTCATAGCTATCAAAAGCAAGGAAGGTGCGGATATTGATATCCGGTTCGTCATTCGCTTGAGCCTGACTTCTATGGACCCGGTAGGGATAGGTGTTGGTATACGATTCTGTTGAGTCATAAATACCCGGTTGGCGGAAATCATTAGACTTCAAGAACGTCACATCTACCGTGAAGTCATTGGTTTGATCTGGGGTTACCGGGCGGTCATTGCTACCTAAGTAATCGAATAAGCCCAACTTAGACTGGTCTGTGTCGATGTAGTACGGATTGGCTACCGTGTACATAGCAATATTGTGACCAATACGAATTGTGCCCGCTGTTGGATCAGGGGAGTACTTATCCGTGATATTACGACTATCATTTAACGGGTCAGCAGAATGGTGGTGCGTCCAGCCAGCCCAAGCCGTTGTACGATATCGCATCTCGCTTACCGCCATATCTCCATTAACATGGAAGAAGCGAACCTTACCAACTTCAGTTACATTAGAATCAGTAGCTGCAATCAGATCTGCAATTTCTCCAGCATTAAGTTGTTGCGCATTATCGTACTGCGGCTCATCTAAAGTTCCCATTACAGGGGTACACGCTATCAGCTCTTGTGACGCGTATCCTTGGTACACATCTTGACGAGCAACACAGAAGCTTGCAATAGGGGCAACACTAACCGGTGTTTCATTAGCGCTGGACTGGCTTGCGGTGTTGACACTGTAGATATTATCTAACCAAAATCCTGATTTTGCAGACCGACTTTCACCTGTCCAGTTATTGATAAACTTGGCTTGGTAATAATCATACCCAGCAGCATTATTAGGGAAGTGCATATCCACACCCGTGATACTCTGGTCAATTTTAAAGTGCAAACATTCCTCGCCACCTCGGTTATCTATTTGTCGTTCGGAATCAATAATACCTGGCGACAGATAATGCACGTCAGACACCGAACGTAAGCGCATGATTTCTGATGGGATGTGAAACGTAGCCGCAGACTTCATGTAATCGAAGTACATCAACCGATTACGTATTTGCTCTGACTCAAAATTCCCGCCTTCCCACAACTCCCAAATATCAAAGTTGCTATCGGTGTCAACAATGAAATGCTGCCATTCTGAATTCGCTCCAGCAACTCCATCAAATGCTGTATAAGGTTCAGCCTGTTTGCCAATGATATGATCGAACCGGATGTAGTAGCGCCCCTCAGCTGGACTTACCCTTGGCTTTGCACGCATCATATCAAATGGGTGCATTCTGCCATAGTCCAGTATCATTTGGTTGAAAGCCGTAGTAGTCGCTAGAGCATCATCATTTGCCAGAGTCCTACCGGTTACAGGATTTGTCCCACTTGGAGTACTGTTGTTGTTAATGGTATTAATACCATTTGTGGCTACGTGGTCTGTAAGGTTTTCACCTATAGCCTCAAGGCTGTAATGGTTATGAGCGCCATGAAACAACAAACTCTGCCCAAGAACTGTACTGTTATTGATTGTCCGCTTAGCGTGGTAGAACCGGACGCCCACATAACCCTCAGGCATTGGAACATGCTCAAACTCTACCGCTAATGTGGGGCGATTACTTAGACTACTGAGATTTACACCTGTCTCACGATCTAACCATGCCTCTGTAGGCATCTTATGGTGACGAACCTTTTCGCCTGCCAGGGTGGTTTGGGTTATCGATATGAAACCTCCTCCACCGCCGTTATAAGAAAATCTTTTTTGAGCTGGGAAGTCGGAAGGATACGTCTCGTTTTGGTTTTCCCAAATACCCATACGACCCCGAGGTCTAGCGCCATCGCCAACATTATAATTGCCATTGACCTCACAAGTATCCCGGGCCATATAGTAATGCGTGTTGCCCGCCTCCTCATCAAACTTCAGGTAGTTTAACCTTCCATCTGCATACGCTGACATATTCGTAGCCAGAGTAGCAGTAGGGTCTACTGTTACAGTAGTATTTGCACCGAACAGGTGGGAGTCTGCTGCTTCTATTTCTAAGTTGATAGTTCCAGGTACCGGACGGCCTGGAATATGAAACGCTCTTGTTTCGCTACCATCACTACGCACCCATGCAACGTAAAATGCGTAAACCTCTCCCGGCATAAAGCGAAGACCTGCCGGATACTGCGTCTCATCCATCTCACGCCCTAAGCGTGTCGACCCATTTCCAGTCGGGCCATATGCCCAGATAGGTTCGATCCAATTTGCATATTGCTGCAAATCTTCCTCATCATGCTCTGTGACATTACCGAGGTAGAGACGGTTCTCATGAAAGGTCAGCGTTTTGGCAGAAGTATATACCTGAGGCTTAGCGGTAAGCTCTGCAACAGTAACCTCCCCATACGGATTAATGTTATCTACCAGTCGTGTCAAAGTACTGTTTCCCGCAGGAAAGCGCCTTTGAATCTTCGCCTCTAATGCGTTACCGGTAAAGGTTAACGAAGCAATCAAGATATATGGGTAGTCCGTGTCAATGTTGGACATCTCTACCTCGAACGTGCCCGCTTCTTCCTTTACTGGGAAAGGGCCAAACAACCCCTGCCATCCCGTACGACTACCATCTTCTTGCTCATAAGCTACACAGAAGAAGTGTGTACCAACAGGAAAGCCGCCGTTACCCGCGCCAACTTCAATATTTAAGTCAACCTGATTAAACTCTGGGAAGAGCTTATTGGTGGTCATGTCACTGTCGACATCAGACAAGTTCAGAATACGCAGCGGATTCTCCCCATCAGTAAACACTACCTGTAGTTCTGCCGCAGCGTTTTGAAAGTGCGCCACCTTAAGAACTGTAGTATCGCTGAAGTTGAGATCGTTATCTTCTAGTACCAAAGTCGTCAAACCCGTACTAGCGGTATAACGGTAGATAGCACTTCCCTGACCAGCAGGTGAAGTGCTAGTGTATACAAAAAGCAAAAAGTCATCCCCAGGCAAGGCGTGTGCTCCACACAGCGCTCTACCCCCAGCAATGCCTGTATCACCGGAACCCGCCAGCTTTTTGAGACCTGGCTCTTGCATAAGGGAGTCCAGCTCCTTACCGTAAATAAAATTCTGAGCACGACGGTATGTACCCTCCGGCATATTAGCCGAGGACACATCCTGGTTCATACCCTTGAGTGGCTTCATCGTCCTAAACGTTCTTGAGTATTATTCCCAATAAAGAAATCGGAGTGTGCATTCATTCTTGGGACCATGCGCACCCACATATTTTTGAAACTCTCCATCTTGTCGATAGATGGGTAAGCGGCATCGTTCTGTGCTTTCACGCAGTACTGGCCCCACTTCTGATCGGCTATCCCCCAATTCAGAAACGGGTGCGTGTACCCTCCCATCATCATCTGCCTTACGATGTACCATTCAAGCGCCTGTTTGTAGTAAATATTATCAGGCACCTTAGGATACCCATCATCACACATAGGATACGCAGTAAAGTGAACCTTTACCGTACCCTTTTCAAAAGATGTTTGCAGATAGTCAGGGTTGATGACATAGTAGTCCCCGCCGTTATAACTCGCAGCTTTTATAGACTGGCGCTGCTTGAATGTGTCGTTGCCGGTAGGATGTTCCCCTGCTTGCGTCTCAAAGACTTTTGCAGTTGTAACATCGCTCGTATTGTAAGGCTGGGGATTGGTAGTGCGTTTCGCATTAGGCAGGTCGTATGATGCCGTATCAGTTCCATAGGGAAGAGCACTACCCTCATACTCAACTTGGATAATGTCCACCAACTCACACGGCAACAAAGCCCGATGATCTGCCACGGTAAGTTCCATAGCCTTCTTCTCCAAACCGGTATGGTAACCAATGAATTCCAGCGCCTCACCAATCCATTCAACGGCATCGTTAACCCACGTATCTGTGGTAGGCTTTAGATCACGAAAGACCTTCGCGATAACAGCTTTTGATGAGACGGTTTTGTAAATCATTGTTTGAAGTTCAAGTAGGCAAATTCATCCGTACGAAGTTTTTCTACGAGCTTTCGCTTATTGCCACGACTCCCTGCTGTAGGAGCAAACGTGTACACGCTTTTATTCTTGACCAAACACCGGTGCTTATCCCAGTTCCACCGATAGTAATAATCATCGGTGTAGTAAACGAGCTTCTTTATACCCTGTTTCTTCAGGCGGTTGGTCTCACCCCAGTCAATAGTAGGCTTGTTAAAGGTACGAGGTATCTTTTTAATTCTGATAGAACCAAGCCGTTGGCCCATATTGAATACTTGTCCCTCTAGTATTCTCTCACTTACCCTCTTATTGAATCGACTGATGATGTGCTTGTACAAAGCGTACGTTACCGGCGAATCCGGGTTTAGCTGCTTGTACCATTTATAGGAGTCCTTAGTGCTAAACTTACTCGCTGAGCTGTACTTCGTCGCTGTCATTCTGTCGATTCTCTAATTGCATCTCTGTTGCCAGAATGCTCTGTGTAATACGCTGCACCATATCCATTGAAATAGGATACTCCTTATCCTCACTAAACGCTGCTGTATTGTCGCAGCAGACGTGTCCTGCTAAGTCCTGCGGCTGCTCAAAGATGCCCTTTAGTAAAATCTTACTAGGACGTGCATTCAGGACATAGATTCGATCGTTGGCGTAGATGTACCGGGGCTGATTAGCTCCCCACTTCTGGTGCATTGCGTATTCCGCTTGCACACCAGTAGTACGCTGGTAAGGTTTTTTGCCATCTACTGTACCCACATAACCAAACTCGCTGCCATCATAAATGCGCACTGGTCGTGGGATGGTCTTCTTTGTGCGCCATACCTCACAACCGATATCCTCTACGGTGCAGCACTCCATAGCGTTAGCTGCCTCCATTTCTAAGCAGTCTAACTTCTGCACGAATTGACTAGGCAAACTATGATTACGCTTCTGGTCCTGGCGGATAAACTGCGCACGATAGTACCCCACCATAAACTTCAGCCGTTCAAGCAAAATGGTGTCATCAGCCTTCTCAACTTGAAGAGCAATGTTGTAGACGATTTCGTTTAGCGTTGCCATGGTAGCTGATTTTTGTCGACTGTCCGGACAACGAAGTATCCGCCAATCGTAGTGATCAATACAGTCTCGTACATCTTTACCCAGACCTCCCGAATGGTGTAGTCCATTGCTAGAGTATCGAGTAAGATGAACCCAATAAGAAAGGCTACCAGTACTAACACGATAAGCGGCCTCACATTCCGAGCCAACCAACTCTTACTAGAGACATCAGCTTGCCAGCGCTGGGTAATATTGTTTTCCAGCGAGACGCGCTCCTCTTGTTCAAGACGATCGAATTCTAACTTTTGCTCAGGTGTGAGGCTGCTATCGTTACTAACCAAGTTCTTTACTACCCCCAAGAGTCCGGCATCTGGTAATGCATCGGCTACTACATCGAATACTCCGGGAGCTTTGTCCTTGAGCCACGACCCGAGCTTGGTGTCGCGGACTTTATTCATTAGAACTTAAATGTGAAGTTGAAGAAAGTAAAGCTGTACAGCTTAGAACTCAAGTCAACAATGAAGTCAAACACCGTAATGGTGCCGAGACGAAGCTTGAAGATAAACTTATCTCCGTGCTTATTAGGGTTACCCCATCCATTCTGGAATTTCATCGAAGTCATGGATTTCAATTGTTACGGTACCTCCATCCGCGAGATGGTTTGCTACAGGCGGGTACACATCAAAATACGCCTGGGTGCTATTATATAACTCAAACTCTCCGCCGCCTACCCGCTTAGGCCCATAGCCCAGCAGTAAACAACCGGAGGTGTGCTCGTCTGTATTGCCACAATGGATGAGGATGTACTCAAAGTTTGGCACATCCTGCAAGTGCAGCATTCCCTTATGAATGTCTTTGAACCGGTGAGAGTACTTTGCATGGTACCCTCCTACTGTACGAAGCTTGATTTCGTAGGTACCAGCAGGGATGCGCGTTTCATGCATCACCTTTTCCTCCCGGTACTCATCTTCTAATGTAAAGCAAAGATACTTTCTTTTGCCTTTGCCTTCGCCAGTACTCATAAAGAGTGTTCCCAGCGTACTGTCCCTGCCCGTACTTACACGGTACAGCTCAAGCTTCATGTGTTTAGGTTGTTTCATTGTGTGTGTGTTTTCTCATCGGCAAACCACATGTTGTTTATCAGGTCTACCAATTCGTTGATTTTCGCAATGCGTTGCGCAACAGTTGCATTCGATTGCAGCTTTTCAACTGGCCGGGGGTCTTGAATCTTTTCCATTAGTCAACTAAGAAGAATCTGAAACGTCCGTAAATACGCGTGGTTGTAGTAAGGGTACCGGTGCGATTCTCTAGCAAAGGCAAGATAAAACCCCCATTAATCGCACTCGTTGTAGTGAAACTGCCGTGGTGCACCACCGTTGAGGTGTTTGGATTTGCTGTTATGTCTGACACTCGGCCACGTAATGTCACAGTACGCTCGCTATCTGTACTGCCAGAAGCACTTAATGAGCCACTCCAAATACTGATTCCCCAAGTACTATTGAGTGGCGCACTTTGAATACGGAAGTTATAGTCGCACCGAACTTTTTTGTCAGTGGTATGCACCGGGAATCCACACATCTGCAACTTGTAATTATCAATTGTAGATGTCGTAGAATTTATGGTTTGCCCAGAGCCATAAACACTCAAGCCTGTTTGAGACAATTCTGTAGAGTGCGAATAAAAGAACTCTCCATACGAAAGATTCATCGCCACTGTTTCGCCACTATCAGTGCTGCTCCACGTATACAAGCCCCCCATGTCCGCTAACCAAGTTTCACTCGCACCACCGCCACTAACAGTAGTCCAGCTTAAAGCCTTAGAACCATCAGTTGTAAGTACCTGACCATTTGTACCGTCAGCAGATGGCAAGGTCCAAAGGCAGTTTGCAGCAATACTACCAGGCGCCTTGAACCCTACATACTCGTCACCACTTGCAGCAGGGTACTCCTTAAGCCTAATCTCGCCTGATGTATAACCACTAGTATTTTGGAATACTACAGGCTTGCTGAACTTGAATACATCTTCAGAGTCATCCCATAAAAACAATGAAACGTAAGTGGAATCATAAAGACCGAAGTCGTACCCGGCTACAGTAATCTTTCGACTAGCACTAAGCGTGAAGTCAGTATTGCCAATGTTCGTATTGGTGTCTGAGATAGTCGTAAATGCCAACGATCCAGAACCATTAGTAGTGAGGACTTGACCGTTACTACCATCAACTGAAGGAAGTGTGAAGGTCAGACTAGCACTAAGCGAATCAGGAGCTTTAAGTGCAACAAAGTTTGAACCGTTACCCGCTACTTCTCTCAAAGCAAGAGTTGCTCCAGACTGACCGCTACCCGCACCTATTGTCACATTTCCGTCATCAGCAATAACAAGCAATTCATGATTTTGCGTACTACTACTCCGGAAGGTCAATTCGTTCCCGTCAAGAGTGACTAGATGATCCGCATCTAATGTCAAGTCCGCATTAGCGATGTTGGTGTTCGTATCGGATACAGCATTAACCCAGCTAAACGTCCCATCACCATCAGAGGCTAAGAGCTGTCCGCTAGTGCCGTTACCCGCAACGTTCAACTCAGACGCACCGATAGCGCTGGCATTGATGTGGATTGCATCCAGTGTATTGTGGGCAATCTTAGCACCTGTAATAGCATCGTCTGCTATACGTGCCATATTCAACGTACCGGTCAGTGAAGCAGCACTACCGTCAAAGGCGTCTGTAATACCGTACCCACTAATTGTGGTCGGCTTACCCGTCAGGTCACCAAAGGCTCCTGAAAACAATGTGGGCCTGTTGCTAAGGCTGTTGTAGTCACCGTCAAAGAGGGTTGGCAAGTTTGTAAGACTATTGTAGTCTCCATCAAACAATGAAGGCTTGCCTGTTAAGTCTGCGTACGCGCCGCTAAAAAGGGCGGTATCTCCTTCAAGTGCCGTGCCTGCAGTAGTCCCAAACCCGGGGAATGTGACTTTTGCCGTATTAGCTGCAACGCTAGTATTATTGCTTACCTCGGTGTCAAAGTCTGTAATTGCTGACGCAGTGTGAGTGTGTGCCGATGGCGTAAACGTTGACGGAACGCCTGTTAATTGAGAATATGCAACACTCAGTGCAGCCTCATGTGCAGTAACATCTCCTTCAGTAACCGTGTAGCTTGTAATGTACCCCGCACCATTAGTCAACTCATTGTTGTTAGTTGGGATAGTAGGCTTACCGGTCAAGTCAGCATAAGCACCAGAGAACAAAGCCGTATCACCCTCAAGGGCAGTACCAGCAGTCGTACCGAATCCGGGAAAGGATGTTTTTGCACTATTCGCTGTTATAGCATTGGCCTGTGCGGTCGTAATTGTAGTAGTGTCTCCTGCTAAGGCCGTAGTACTTGTAGTTCCAAGCTGCAAAAGCTCCGTATCTCCTTCGAGCGCTGTACCCGCTGTTGTGCCAAAGCCTGGAAATGATGTCTTCGCTGTGTTTGCAGTAATGGCGTTAGCCTGTGCCGTGGTAATTGTTGTCGTATCACCTGCAAGCGCTGTAGTCGAAGTAGACCCTAATTCCAGCGCATCTGTAATGCCGTAGCCTGCAATCGTGGTAGGAGTACCCGTGAGGCTACTAAATGCACCATCGAAAGAAGAAGCCGAGTTGGTAATTGTTACGGTACCTCCTGCACTATAGGCTAAGGAGATACCGCTACCCCCGACGAGATTTAAGTCACCGCCAGAGCTAACAGTCGTTCGCTGGGTACCACCAGTCTTAAGATTCCAAGATCCATAGTTGTCAGCGTGCTGCAATACGCTGGAAGCACTAATACGAGCATTAGCAAATGTGCCGCTACTAATAGAACTTGCTGCCAAATTACTTACCGAGGCATTGTTGAAGTTTACAAGATGCGGGCTATTGGTAGAGCTGAAAGATAAATTTCTAAGTACAGTATTACCGGTTACACTCAAAGTACTGCCTAAGCTGACTGCCGTTGTCGCACCAAAAGTCGCTGTTGCTTTGACTGCACTACTTGAGCCGTCAATGCTCAAAGCGGTCACAGAACTTTCGCTACCACTTGCTCCTGCTTGAACAGCAAACCTGTGACCGCCTGGGCTACTCTCAGTAGAAGCGTAGAAGGTGTTACCGGTAGTTCCCGTTTGCAGTTTATTCTCTGCCGGCTGTATACGCAGAAAGGAACTAGTCAAATCCTTACTGTCGTCCAAGAAAATACCACGGTCGTTAGTGGTACTCTTGAGAGCTTTAGACAGGCTTAAAACGTCCGATTCAATGGACGAGATATCTGATTGAATTGTACTGATATCAGACTCGACATCACTGATATCGCTCGCATTCGTTGCAATACGGGTATCAATCAGAGTTGCTCCAAATAGCGTACCTCCATTCAAGACAGAAATTACAGCGTCCCGCGTACTCCCCCATGTATTACCATTAGATCTACGCAAACGAGCGTGATCAATGTCAAGTAAGACAACTTGCCCCGTAGCGCTTACAATGTCAATCTCGTTTGATGCAGTACCAGCCCTGGCGGTTAAGTGCTCAGACGTGAGATTAAAGCGTAAGACAGGCGGGTCGACTACAATGTTAATGTCACTGTCGGTTGTCGGCAGAATCTTACGTCCTGGGCCTACTTCAATGACAATGTCATTGGCTGCCTTATAAAGTTTGATATTCTGCGGCATAGCTTATTGCGGATGAATGTAATCGTAAGCTTCGTGGTCAACATATGCGTGCATACGTGAAACGACCAACTCAGTCAGCCCTGTATAAGAGTAGCACCCAAAGCGCAATTCGATATCATCAATCTGGCCTGAGGTCGAATTGGTTGGAGAAATAAAATTTCCCGTAGTGCTAGTAAGTGTCCAGGTGTTATCCTGCATAATACCACTCTCAGTTACACCTGAATCAGTAGCTTCATAGTCTAAAGCCACAAACTGCTGGTTGTTAGAAGAATAGAACCAGTCCACCCCGATAGCCTGACCCGGTGTGCTATTAAAGTCAAGGCCATACCAAAAGAACGAATTATTCGCCGCTCCAATCGGGTTCATGTAATACACCTGCTCATACTTCTGACCGCCCGTCATTGTAACCCGTACCCGTAGGAAGACAAAAACAAAATCTGCTACCGGGCCTTGGACTTTAGCAGAAAACACCGCCCTGAGCCTTTTGCCCTCAAACCAATCTTGCGCTGTACTCCCGGTAGATTTGCCCTCCAACTCTAAATAGTTAGGACCGTTTATAGGAGAGTTAAAAGAACTCCACCCGTAAACAGCATTATTTACAGAGTAATCCGAAGGCATATCAAAGGTGCCAATATCTCCCCACTGATATGTATTGCCGCTGCCGCTATTAGATAAAGAGTCGGTGGGAGTAATAGTGAAAGCATCGCCGCTTTCCGTCAAAGTGCGAAACTTTGATACATAGTTTAGAGCCTCATTCCCCCCGCCAAAGCTTCCCATAAGGATTAGCAAGTCAGAAATAGACACAATCCCATCTCCATTCAAATCACCAACCGCACCACTACCTCCTGCGTCAGTAGTAGATATAATGCCATCGCCAATTAGATTTGTTCCAATCTCTGCCGCGATTGCAGCGATTAAGCCATCAATGCCAAACTTGCGTGTGCGTTTGCGTTCTACATCATAACCTGCAAGCCAAAGGTCTTCCTCATTTTCTATGATAGATGCAAGGCTTACCCCATCGGGTGCACTTTGGTTAGGCAGGGTGGGATAGCGATTAAACTGCTGTACTAGCTCAGACGTAGTAGCAACACTAGAACGCGCTGCAGGCACAACTGAATCGGTGCCACTCGTAATAGCTTGCACCATGTACAGACCCGCAAACTCAGATCCTGCACCCGGACTTACATCCGAGTCATTACGGAGAAAAGCATCTCGCGCTGTAAACAACCCGCCATTCTCAGAAAGAAAGGCATTGTCATCATCTGCTGTCACTAAGTTCGCCCCGGTAGCAGCAGCATAATCCGAGATGATCTTGATATAGTCAGTAGATGAAACGCCGTCTGCAGTAAAATTCGCCTTTACATTGGTGGCCCCATTGTAGGTCACCTCGACAGACTGAGCCGAATTGCTTGAATGCCCATTAAAGAGACCCACGATATGCTTACCGTGAGTCTCTAAAACGGGATACGAGGTATTGATGTTTTCAATTACATCAGCCAGCTTTATTGCCATCTTCCTTGACGATTAGATAGTCCATTGCCGACATAAGGACCTGCGGCTGAATTGACAGATTACCATCGTCAATCAGCGTGACCTTCTTCAAGCGGACTTTCTGATCCTCATTCAGGAGCGATTCTACGTTTTCGCGAAACTCGGCAGCCAACTCATCGCTCACTTCCGGGTTACCGTCAGCGTCAAGAGTCGCTTGTTCACGCAACTTCTCGACGTACTGCTGTCGTGTGGTTTCAAAAGTCTCTACAATCGGCTGGAGCTTGTTGATATTCTGAGCAATCATCCAACTGCTTTTCAGCGGTAAGTTCTGGTTGCTCAAGTTTTGAAAGGCCTGGTAGACCCCAATGCAATTTTTCAGTAACATGCTATAGATTTTTGGTACTAAGACAAATATATGCTTTATCCGATAACAATGATATCGTACTTCTCGTTCTCTTTGGTGATACCTACACTGACCTCAACGATATTTGAAGTAATCACCTTGAACTTGCAGAAAACCGGTTGCGGCTCTGCAATAAGAGTTGCAGCACCACCATTGCCATCACCTCCTGCTTGGTGCGTCTTAAGAGCAAAGACAAAAACGCTAGACGTTCCCAAGTCATGCTGAATAGGATATCCATTAGACGCTGCAGCTACCGGAGCATAGTTTGAACCGTCATCAGTAGCATCTGTAGTGATGTCGATAGTACACTTGGAGACTGAGCCAAGTGAACGCACATTAGAGTCATTAGAACGCGCTGAACTAGCCGTGCCGTACAAATCAGCGATATCGTTTGTACCAGCAGCTTCTGCTCCTAAACTCGACGTAGTAACATCAAACTTCAACGCCGCTACGTTATCTGCACCACTAATGATATCAGCAGCACTAAAGGTGCCTCCATCAGCATGACGAGTAAACTTAATCTTATCTGCAGACACATCGTATCGCATAGAAGCAAATTCGTCAATGCTACCTACAGTAGTCACCTTGACAAAATCCAGACCACTGTCTGCTGCAGTTGATCCATCTTCCGCAGTAATAGCATTATCTGAGCCACGTGGTACCGATAATTGCAGAACAGCGTCTTCAAAGTTGACTGCGGTAGAGTTCGCCTGAATAAAGTCTCCACTGACGGTAAGGTTACCTGTGATGCTGACGTTACCAGTATGCGTGGTAGACACATAGCCTCCGCTTGCGTGATCTCCCCAACCAAAGGCTGTATTCCAGTTTGCAGAGTTATCTGTGAGAATAGAGTACTCTCCCGAACTAGCTCCTCTAAGCATAATGCCTTGAGAACCGAAATCCCCGTCAACAACTACGTCGGCGTGACTTGTCTCACTTGTCAGATAGGTTGCGCTTAAATCAGGAATATCCGTCGTCGCTAAAGCACGGAAGGTAGGTTTAGCAGCCGCACCGGTTGCAGGTCCTGCAAAAATGAGAGCTGCTGTTTGCGTATCTAAGTCCAGTTCCCCATCAGTATTAGACAGTAAATTACTGTCCAAATCAGAACTTAGAGATACGGCACCATCTGCAGCCGCTGCATTAGTAAGAACCTGCAGCTTTTGGTAACCAGCAGGGACGGCTGTAGAGCCGCTACCCTGCGTACCGGTAATCGTAAACGTAGGAAGCTTATCTGTGCCAGAGCCGGCACCTCCAATTTGTGTGGCATCATCTAAAACCCAAAACTCAGGTTCTGCGGTACCGCCTGAAGGTACTACATACTTCGTGCCTCCACTCGACACATAGTTACCAGAAGCATCTAAGCGAATAAAGTCAGAAACCGCAGCTGCATCCTCTACAAGAGCACGTCCATCAGCGACGTAAAACATAGTAGAGTACTCCTTGAAGTGACCAGGAGCCGATGCAGTACCATCATCTTGGAAAGTGTACGCAGACCCCCCGTTATAGGTACTCAGATGTAAATCTGTCCAATCATCAATTTTACTACGAACACCGCCGTACGTGTCATCTGTACTTACGATACCCTTGCTCAGGTTGTTATCTAACTGAGCCGTAGTTTTTAGTAGGTCGGAAAATCCAATAGGCATGTCTCAGAAATTAGTTAATGGTGTAAGACCCGTTATAAGCGCCAGCACTGTTTGAACAGTAAACCTCATAGCCTCCTGTAGCAGTAACTCCATACTTGGTAGTGAAGGTTACCGAAACTGACTTAGGATCAGAACCAAAAGATCCATATTCATCTGGAGTATTTGGTTTTTGGAAGGTGTCGATTTCGTTATAGGTCGCGGGGAAGGCGATGTATACAAACTGAGTTCCACTTGGTGCTAACGTAATGGCTGCACCAAAGTTAGGTTCACCAGTTCCGGATGTATTAATGATTTCATACTGCCGGCGATCAGCGGTGGTATCTCGAATAGACTGAAGCACAGTCGTCATACTTGAATTATCCGAGGAGTCGAATGCCGAACCATCCGTAGTGCTGTATCCAATAAGAGCCGGAAACTCAAAGTTGATAGTACCACCATTAAAGTTATCCGTACTATTACCAGTCTCACCATCAAGAATCTCGATAGAGTACGCGACGGTGTTTGCACTGATTTGACCAGTAGGGAAAGCAGAGGTGACATCGGTGTATCCGGACGGCGTGTTGTCTAACCCGGTCACGTTATTCGCACTAGTTGCCACAGAGTCGAAAAGCTTATACGTCCCTGAGGTACCCGTAAGACTTAAGCCACTCACTGCCATAATAGTCGTAGCTGCTCCTCCGTTGATAGAGCGCTTGACGTTAAACCCAGTTACTGGAACACCTGGACTATTACACTGGATTTTAAAGTCAAGCTTTGTAGCAATATTGCCCTTTTCACGGGTACTATTTGTTTCAGCAGTACCTACAAAGTGACTTGAGAGATCTTGACGTGCATAGCTATCGCTATTCAGTACTGGGTCCACGTAAGCAGCGCAATCGATGAATCCGCTATTGCCGTCAGCCCCCTCAAAGTCTACAGTAGTTGTAGCAACTCCATCTCCATCATTAGGGATGATTTCAACCTTGTACTTAAAGTCAGAGCTGCCGCTAGCTACAGAAAGGCTGTTATCTGCAAACGTAAATGTTTCTGCAGTTACAGATCCTTGCGTATTCAAGTCATCGAATGTGCCGGTTGTAAAATCGTTTACGGATGCTGTAGCATTCGCGATTTCGGTATAAGCACCATTGCCAAGCTTTCGATAAAGTTTGATTTCTCGAATGGCATAGGCACTATCTACAGCAGTGCCTGCAACAACTGCTTGGTTGTTGTTTGTGACAGAAAAGGTCACTGTATGGTTAATACTTTGAGAAGTAGTCTGGTATTGAACTGCCGTTTCGCTTCCAGAGAATGAACCTTGTGGTGCAATAAACGACGTCAGCGCATCCAAGATAATTTGTACAGCGCTTTTACCTGCTCCAACACTAATCGTGTCGCCATTCTCAAAACGACCAAATGACAGCCCCGCAGGAATAGATACCGCAATGTCGCTAGTCTGAATTGTCTCTCCACTGCCAGTAGCGAGAACCTCCCAGTTATCTGCGTTGCCCCAATTACCGTTCGACAAATTTGCACCTTTATAATAGTACATTTTGTCTGCAGACGTGTCTACGAGAATAGTCCCGAGCGCGCGTTTGTTGGGGTAGTCGGTAGTGCCCGGAAGACTCGTAGCAAAAATGACCCCTTTAAGATCATTACCAGATGCGTCTACAATTGGGTAATCGCTGTTCTGGTTCTGTAGGATATCACCAAATTTGATTGCCATATCAGTGCGTAATTGTAAGTTTCAATGTAACGTCAGTATCAAACGCGCCTGTTTGAATACTGCGGTATACTTTGTACGTGGGGGTTGCTGTGCCGACAGTAAGGCTCCAATAGTTGCCATTGTTGTCGTCTAGAGTAAAGCTGTCTGTGTAATCAATCACACTCGCTCCTCCTACTTCTGCATATACAGAACCTAACGTTGCAGCACTAGGAATAATAATCCAAGTGTAGTTTGTCGAAAGGGCTGTTTTCGCATTGCAAGATACAGAAATTTCTTGCGAACTACCATCTGGGTCTAGAGATAATGTATTGAACACTCCAGAACCGCCTGTCATCCAAGTATTGAATACCTGATTGTTGAGCGTTGTCGCCCCCGCTCGTACATACATTCGATGACGATGAGCGATTTTGGTAGTCCTAGAAGTAGTAACCGCCGACCCCTGCCCATTATTAGTAAGGTACGTACCGGTCGCCGTCATTGTTTTATTTGTGGGTGACGTTTCAATGTCAATTGAGTACGTAGACGCAATTGAAACCGGACTAGTCAAAGTAGTAGGATCAATATTTGTTTGAGCAGCCACGTCTTCATTGTCAGTTATGTTTCGCACAATCAAAGAAGACCCCGAATTAAAGTTTTCTGGGTTGGTAAGCGTCAAACTAACTGAGCTAACACTTGCAGCTTCACCGCACTCCACAAGCAGTACTTCACCATCTGCCTGATGTGTCCCGGTAGCAGACCAGCTGATATTCGAAATGGTAGGCTCTAAGAACGGAGCAATAAGATCTCGTACAATTGCTTCAAGAGTTGTACCGGCGTTATAGGTACCACCACGAATAGCATCACCAATCGTATTTGTGATGTCCATATTGCTAGCGATTGTAGCATTACCGATAGCTCGAGTCACTGCTGATACAGAAACCGTATTGGTCTGCTCTGTAATTTCTACAGTAACAGGTGCAGTAGATACTTCTACCACATTCTTTGCTGGCTCTGTTATTTCAACCTTGTTCGGCATCACTCAGAGACTTGGAGTTTGATCTTGAACTTGCCTTCTAAAAGCCGGGTGACTACATCACTGCTATCTACAATCTCCAAGTCGTATACGCCTTGATTGAAGGTAAAGTCCGTTGTAGTAGCGCTTGGAATAGTTAGAGTAAACTTCCCCAAATCAGAACCAGTCTGCGGAGATGCAATTGTGAAGTCCACATCATAGCCGGTGTCTTCCGTATCATCACTCGTAGCTTGATAAACATACGCTGTATCAGTGATGTGGTCCTTAACAGACATGCGCACACGGTAATTCGTCAAGTCCTGATATGAACCCGAAGACAGCTTGTAGCGGAAGGTCACCTCATGTTGTGACCCCTGCTCTACGATGAAATTGTACTTGCCTGCAGCCATTACGATAAGACGTATTCAAAGACATTGGGTTTCCCCTGTCCATTGTTAACGATTACGGTGTATCCGGCAGAGCTATTCCAACCATTGCTTTCAGAGTAGAAGTTCCCTGTAAACAATGGTGCAACAGACAGCTGCCGATAATTTGCTTGGTCAACCTGCTTTTCTTCAATAGTCCGGTAGACCCGCTTTCCTTTCCTCGCATGCCAGTGACCGCCAAGCATAACATTGTACATGCCCTGACGTCCGTGCTCCCAGAAAGCCTTTCCTAAATCTCCTTTCGCAACGCCATGGTGGTTATGCGTAAGGATGTAATAGATGCTATCAATCTCTACCCCCAAAAGTACGGCATTGTGCCGTACATCGAGCGGGGTGTTCTCGCGAAGCATAAATGCCAAAAGCCCTGCAACTGAACCATATGGATCACCCTCCATTTTTGGGGTAATCCGGTCGTGATTGCCACTTACAATATACACCCCACAGACATTATCTAGTGTAGTAAGGAAACGACGAATAATAGTGTAAGCCAGGATAACAACATTAGTGCCATGACCACCGTGTTCGAGTTCCTGCCAAGTCGACTGATGATTGAGTCCGGTGAAGCTTTCAATGAAGTCACCCAGTAAGCAAACATATACCTCATCGTAATTCTCGTTATTGATACAAGTAGCTACCTCTTGTAAGCGTGCAACAACAGTTTTTACATTAAACGCCGGAGTATGCCCCATAGCCTCTACTCTTGCGCCAATATGAAAGTCAGACAAAGCTAACACCGCTGTGTTACTGCCAGGTTTTCTTTGGATAGTAAAGCCATCAACAGTTTCACGTAACTGTGAAACTACGGCATCCATATTAAGAGTTTGTTTCTTCCTCTCCAGCTGCACCTTTACCTGGTGCATTACCACCGGCCCTGCTTTTGATTGAGCCTCCCAGCTATTACAGGTAAAGCGTGCTACTTCCCAAACGTCAGTATCAATCTCGAAGTACTTGACAGCATCTTCTAAAGAGTGAATAGGATCAGCCCCTTTATACACGTAGGATGCGGAGTCGCTAGTTACCTCCTTCTTCACCTCGACAGAAGGCTTTCGCTCTTTTGCGACCATCCGTCTCAAGCTGCGATGAGACAATTCGACTTCGGGATTCTCTTCAAGAATCAGCGAAGCGATACGTGCGTGTGTCTCATTTCGGTGATTCTTGCAATACTTAGTTACGAGTGCAAGAATATCCATACTGTTAGTTTAGTTCTAAATCGTTGATTCGAATGATTAGCGGATTTTCTATCGGCCCTTCCTGCCCGTTCAAGACGTTTGTCTTAGTGAACGTTATGTTGCCATTCGCAGCAAAAGCGGTGCCTGTAGCCTGAACCGTATGAGCATGCAACAAATTAAGTACTGGCGTAAAGGAGTTATTGATTGCCTCATACACTACAACCTGTGCTGCCCAATCTTGTGGGTCGACCCCCGTCTTAAAGGGTAAGCTGATAATCATAGGAGTACCTGCTGCAGCCGCATCTGGGTAATATTCAAACCAAGCTGGATTTGGGGAGGTTAGAGGCCGGGCGTTAAATACCTGAGCGAACTGGTCAACATCAGTATTTGTACCCGGTTGAATGTAGATAGCATTACGGGGAGTGCGCGTCGAGGCAATATCGATATAAGCATCTCCGGTAATATCGGGAGCATCAAAAAGTGTTGGTGCTAAGGCATTACTTGTAAGAACGGCGGACGTAGTAATAGCCACGCCATTATCAGAGTAGTCCGAAGTGCTGTGATACTTAACTGTAAGAGGAGTATTATCAGGGTACACGGCATCTGCATGATCCCCGGATGGATTGTCCACTAAAGTCACGTTCTGACTGAGGCTTTCATTGACTGTATACGTCAAGCCCGCTGTTCCTGAGGGTTTAATTCCAGCAGGAGCTTGCACCTTAAGAATGCTATAAGACGCAGCAGGCATATCAGAGTCATAACTCTCAAAGCCACTGTATCCGTCCTCTACTACAATAGACGACTCGTCTTGATAAACCTGAGTCCCAATGAAAAAGTCGCGTCTGTCACAATCGCGGTCTAGCGCATACAGAACGCGTTTAAGATAGACCTTCAGCTCTCGGCCGAACTCCCACAGTTGATTGAGGGCAGCAAGGCGAGTTTTGCTATTGATGTAATCTTTTGGATTGATCTTCATGTCAGCAGCCGCATACGCAAGTGCAGCCGTTGCCCTTGCAAATATTATCTAGCAAGGTAATCTTTTCATTGGCGCTTGTAATGCGGGCATCTGAAGGACTCGCTAAGCCAATGTCAAGCAGAACCCCTTGCCTAATGGTTACAAGCTCTTGAAGGGTCTGTAATTGCTTCTTCTCTTTGCAGAGTTCGCACATGCTCTTGAGGTAAGTCTCAAGCTTATCGCTAATGCACTTGTCAATTACAGGAATATGTAGGAAGTATTCCTCGAACGTGTAGGTATCGGAACCGATAACATACACGATTTTGAATTGGTAAATACCGTCCCGGAAGGACGTCCCAGTTTCATCTGAGACGTCCCCCGGAGCGATATCCATTGTGAAAGAATGCGGGTTAGCCGCATCATAGCTACCTAAGTCGGCTTCTGTCAGATCCTCATATGCAGTCTTCCCAGGAATCTTGACCTTCACATCAAGTGAAGTGCGTGCAGTCCCATTGGGGAGGTGGTCATACAAGACAAAGTTTACTGCGCCTGCAATAGTCTTTGTGGTAATCCGCCAGTATCCGGTTTTAGCAGCCATAGGTCAGCTATTAGGAGATAGAAATAGTACCAGGTGCGTTGGTTGCAAACACTGTAGACAAGTGTCCAACTAAAACGTCACTAGCAGTATCATCGCAGTAAATGACAATCTCGTGCAAGTCCTGACGATCGCCCACTTGAGCCTTAACAAAGATGCTCACGCGGTGGAACCCATTATCATCTGCACCTGAAACAGGCTTGACCACATTAGGACCAGCGATATTGGTAACACCGATGAATGGGAGAGCGTCTTCAAACTCTGCGTCAATGTCGGCCTTAGTACCAATCGTAAAGACTGGGGCCGTGGTCTGAGCAAATGCACTAGCATCGTTACCCGCCAAACGCAAGATTTTGTTCAAAGGCGAAGTGATGGTAATCACTGCTCCTGAAACAGTAGCAGCGACGTCCTTGAACACGTCGCGAGTAGAAGCATTGATGGCATTCTTGATAGCTAAAGCAGCAGCATCAGCATCAGCACCTTCAGCCTCAAAGGTTGCAATAGCAAACTTCTCACGGCCTTCAGTAACGTCGATGATTTTCACCTCTGCCTTACCACCGTCAAGAGCGATAGTAGCCGTTTGGACTTGAGCGGTACCGGCATTGTAGGCAACAGCGTCAACCTTCTGGATATCAGCTTGAGCAAACTCAGGTGTACCGTAACGTTTTTCGATGATCTGGAACTTATCGCCAGCGACGAGAGCAGCGCCATTATCAGCCTGTGCAGTGCCGTTTTCGATAATGCTGATGGTGTTATCAGCAACAGTGTTCTTCACGCCATCTGTAGTAGCGACGAAGACAAATTTAGTATGAGACATAGTATGGAAGAATTAAGGGATTACGCTTGAATAGTAGCAGTATCGGCGGTAGTCGCCGGTCCAACGTTGCCGCTAGTATCGGTTTGAGTGGCATTCACAGAAACCACATCATCCTCGGCATAGTTGTCAGCAGCCACTGTCAAAGAAAGAACTTCGGATGCAGATGAAGCGGTAAATGTTTCTACCACATCGGCACCTCCATCAACGGTGAGAGTAACTGTAATTGTAGCTCCGACCTCTGCACCAGAAATCTTGAGGAACATTGCAGACGCACTTCCGGCACTGTAGGCGGTAGCAGCATCTGAACTGCCCGTTGCATCAGTAACAAACTGAATAGCCGTAAGAGCAGCAGGAGGCGTTACATCTACACCGCTTAAGCCAAGAATAGTTTGAATAGCATTTACAAGCTTGTTTGAAGCTGCTTCATCGTCCTTAATCGCCACTCGGATTGTCTCGATAGCACGGCGGTTTCCTGGAAGAGCTTGCAAAACCTCGATAGTGTAGATGCCATAGTCAGCATCAAACTCGGTAGACGTTGCAGGTACAACTACTGGGAACTCTACTTGGTTGTAGGCTCCTGCGCTGATGTAGCTACGAGTCTCCAAGTCAATAATATTATCACGCTGACCGCGACGTCCTACAGTGTTTGCAGTATTGTAGGTGACTGTCAAGGCATCATCGCCGGTAACAGTGATGTCGTAGCCGCGAGGAGTAACAGTAATACGAACGTCCGATCCTGAAACTTCAAAAGTCACGTTGTCAAAACGCTCAGTATCTGGTCGGTCATTGAAATTCTTTACAAGTTCTGCCGCATCCTTACCGGTCACACCCAAAACATCGTGAACATTGACACCATCTTGTGCTTCTAAGCGGATGCTGTTCATGCCGGCTTGCAAATTGCTTACGGTAATGCTGGCATCAGATCCTGCTCGAGGCGCTTTGTAGTCACTAGAAAGAATTTGAGACTTCTTGAATTCGCTGCTGCCCATAACTGCAGTCGAGCCATCTGGCTGAGGAACTGCAACGGACAACTTAATCATCGCATCAGCAGCAGCAGCAGAGTCATTGCCAGCAGCAAAGGCTCCATCAACTTGAATCATTAATTCTCCGCTAGTCGCAGCATTAGACACAGAGGTAGCCAGAACGTCAGCTTGTGCGGCTGCTACGTCCCCACGTACCACAAGGGTAGTATCGAGTAAACTCATTATTCGGATTGTTGTTGTTCAATAGAAGTCGTCTGGTATCGTGGCGACTCAATGGCCTCGATGATGCTTTTCACCGCTAGATCAACAATCTCGTGGTGCGTATGCTCTGCTAGCTCGCAATCTACGCTAGTTGACAGGGTAATGTCAACCGGTTGACGCAAGTAATCGAGGTGCAGTGTTTTTAATATAAACTTTTCGTTGTCCTGGAAGACACGAACTTCATCATCATACACTGCCCCCAACGGAAATTCAGGCTTGGTTTTAGCAAAAGGATTTTGCTGGTGCTGGTAAAGCTTGTCTTGCTCTACAATGCGCAAGTCCCGTGTAGTCTCCGGGTCGTCCGTATCGACTTGTTCCCCGCAATGATTCACATGAAAAGTCACGCGAGCATTGACGAGGAACATATAGTCGATCGGTAAATCAAAGTTGATGAAGTCTACCGTAGCATCCGGCGTGACACCATCTGTATAGTCAACGGTAATGAGCAACCGCAAATCATCCATGCGCTTGACATTACCCTCAAATCCTAGTTTCTTAGGATCTGTCTGTCGATAGAGACGCTGCTTGATAAACCTTTCCTGAGCGCGATTCAACCAAAAGTCAATCTCCTCTGGGATAAAGTAATCGTACACCGAGGAGGCTACTTTCTGTAGCCCCTGGTCTACTGCATAGTGCATCTCCTGAACAGTCATATCATGCGAAAGCCTTTAGCTTGGCTTTAATGGCCGTCAAAACGTTAGAGTTTTTCTTGTCTTTCAGGAAGAGGACGGCTTCTTCCATCGAGTCTCCTAAGGTGATATCACCATCTAAAATGCTGTTGCCAACTCGACGAAGGGCCTCAAGAGAAAGTGCCTGATTAATCAAGGCGGTAATCTCTAAGTTCTTATCAGTGCAAATATCGATAAAGTACTCTGGATTGTCCTCTTGGAGTTCTTCCAATTGGAGTTCCTTCTCATCGACAGTAAGCTTGCCCGGGTTATAGCCGTACACATGCAAGACCATATTCATCCGGTCTTCGTTTGCAGTGAGCTTCATAAACTCTTTGAACGCATCCTTGCGAACTGTCAAGCCAGCAGAAGCCTCAGCCAATTCCTTACGAGCATCTGAAATATAGTAACGAACCTTCTTGCTGCCGCTCAACTCCTCCTCATCTTTTGCAACGTGAGGGTGGGCCATAATAAACTTGTACTTGATGTAGTCAAGCACAGACAGAGGATGTCCCTCTTCGTCCAAGCCTACCTCTAGGTCCAAACCGGCAGCAGGCACCTCGACAGTAAGATTGAGGTAGTACTCCTTGCAGGCACGGCCAAAACCTTGGTCAGTTGGCGACATGCCAATGACCTCAGGCAAGTATTGTTTTTGTTCAGCGAAGGTCAAGCCCCGGACAATGTCACCGGCGGCTGTAAAGACTGATCCAATTTTACGCTTGGAATCGGCGTATACCTCGTCCGGCAAGTTTGTGTTATTCGGACGACGGTTGATGGTAACTAAGTGTGAAGACATATCTATTGTATCTAATGAGTTTCTAGTAAAAGAAAGGGGGAGGACCATTCCCTCCCCCTTCCGAATCAGACGCTAAGATTAGCTCTTAGTGCACTCGAGGTGCAAGCAATTGGTTGCGCGGCGAATAGCCACACCACACTCCTTCATGAAGTGGACAGCAGAGCCATCAACGTCAGTCGCACGGAGAGCGTTTCCACCGAAGCCAGGAGGCACAGATGCACCAGCCACAGCCCAACGGACCAACTCACGGCCCTTACGGGAGATGTACTGGACATTACGCTCACCATCGTAGGTGCTCATATCGAGGAAGACCATACGGTAAGACTCAAGCGGCAAACCAGTAACCGGGTGACGGTCGCTGTTCAAGGCACGTGCTCCGTGGTCAAACAGAGGCAAGTGGCGAACAGTGATTACGTGACCATCGATGTGCTGGTAAGACGTGAAGTAACCGCCGAGCATCAAGTTAGACCCGCTTCCACCAATGAAGCTAGAAGGATCAGTGTTCTTGATGTACGTACCGGCCTGAATCTCGTTCTTCATCGCGTTGTCAAACTCTTCCATACCACCGATACCGGTGAAGAGAGTGATGTTCATCTGCTGAGCATCGGTAGCGCCATACAAAGCGTCACGGACAACAGACTTAATCTTAGACGCGGTCAACTCAGAGTAAGTATCCACGTTAGGAATCTGCTCGAGGACACCAGAACCGAGAGTAATCGGCTTACCGTTATCGTCCTTCAAGTGGATGATACCGTTAGAGTCACGGTTGTACTGAGAGTACCACAGTGCGTATTCGGTTTCTTCCTTCCAACGGAGCATGTGCTGGTACTCCTCGAAGTCATACCAGAGGTTAGTAGAGCGGCCACCAACATTGAACTCGAAGTTCACCACACGGTCAGGCATGTTACCCTCGTATGCGTAAGACTTACGAATCAAGCTGATTTGGTTACGCATCTTGGAAGGAGCAACCCAGTGGCTCTCGTTTCCGCGTGATCCGCTCATTGCAGCAGGTGCGTACAACTGAACGAACAGCTTGTTTGTGAAAGCAGAACCGTTAACACCGGCACCATCAGCAGCAACCAACTGACAGCTGTACTCATAGCCGTCCGCCACAGGAGTGGGGTCGTCCATAATACGGAGCTGAGTTCCGTCTGGAGCTTCGATGATGTACTGGCGCACGAACCAACGCTCATTAAAGGTCAGTTTAATTCGGGTGTGGTTCGCTCCAGTACCGGATTGAGCCTTGCACTCCAACGCCTTGTTCATACGGCCCATCACTGGGTAATCGTACTCAATGTCGTTGATGTACTTAGTTGCACCCATACCCTCAGTCAAGTAAGAAAGCGGGAAACGCTTGTCCTCTTGTCCAGCGAGGTGGGTGATAACAGGGGAGAGAACGTCCGGTTGAGTGAGGAGCGCAGCGGCGAGGCTGTTCTCATCAGTCATAGCAGACGAGTTGAAGGTGTCTTCGTAAAGACGTAGCTTCTTAATGTTGTCAGCAGACATGGTCTAAAGTTTAGAATTAAGGGTTATAAAAGATCTTTCAATGAGGGAAGTTTCTTTGGTGCCTTGTATGCGGTCTGCCCTCCCTTCATACGCTGATTGGATGGCTTACGCTGCTGCAGCTTTTCCTTTAAATTCTTTGCTTTCTTGGTATTCTGTGTGTTGGACACAAGCTTGTTGAGGTCGAATTTCTTCCAAAGCAAGTATTCCATTGCGACTTGAGTTTCCAAGTCCATGCTTTCACGCTCAATCAAACGTTGAGTGCGTCCTTGATTATCTACGGCATCGCTCATCCATGAGAAGAACTTATTGCGATCCGCTGTAGGGATTTGGAATCCCCGTACTACGCCTTGGTCAATCGTGTCACGAATGCTTGCCCATTGTTGCTGGACTTGCCGTTGATTTTCCTCAGCCTGCTTTCGCTGTTGCTCTACCAACTCCTTCGCTTCACGCTCCTGAGCTGCTTTGAGCTTTCCTAAGCTGCGGTTAGCCTGACCCATAAGAATACCGGCATCCACATACTCTTGAACCGTTTCAGAAATCTCTTCAGCGGTATAGCCCTGACGTTGCAAGAACTCCTGGACTACCATACGCTGCATAGAGACATCTTCATCACTCAGCTCAATGGCTCCAAAATCCACGTTTGGATTGGTAGCCTCAAAGTATTTCTTAGAATCCCCACCGTTATAGCGGTACTGCAAGTACTGCTCTACGTCTGGGAACTGTGAGAACACTGCATCAAGCTGCTCTTTAGCAATCTCCTGAGCTACTGCTTGAGTAAATCCTACAACACCGTCGTAGTCTTCACCAAACTCGCCTTGGACATCATAGCCCATTTTCTGGCGCAGAGTGTCAATAATGCTCGCTTCTTCCTCTTCCCCCGCTTCCGGTTCGTCTGAGGTTTCTGCTTCTGGTTCAGCGGCAGGCTCATCAGCAACTTCCTCAGCTGCTGGTTCCTCTACCTCTTCTTGTTGTTCAACTTCAGGCTCTGCAACTTCTTCTACAGGCGCCTCTTCTTCAACTGCCGCCTCGGGAGTAGGGATACTCGCTGGGGCTTGGTCATTAAGCAGGTTTGCTACGCTTACCTGACTTAAATCGAGTGATTTTTCTTCTGCCATTGCTACAAAAGTATTTGATATACCGAATTATATGACGGATTTCCTATGAGAAACGTTTATTTTACTAATATCAACCTTTTTGCCTTTGGAGGTCTACTTTTTGACGCTCCACCTCCAGCCTTGCCTTGTCAATTTCATCCTTACGCCCGTTACCATCGGCATCAGTAGTCATCTTAGCAGCAAGGTCCATCTTCTTCAACTCTACCTTAACAGCTCTATCGCGCTCATTTTGATCAGCCTCAAACTGCTGCTTCTCAGCTTGCATCTGTTGTTGGGCTTGCATCTGTGCCTGCTGCTGTTGTTGCTGCATCTGCTGTTGTTGCTGCTGCATTTCCTGCTGCTTGCTATCAACCTCTGCCAAGAGTGTCTTGATTTTGCTGAAGTTGTTAGTATCGAGGATTTCTGCAATCGTACCGGGCTGTTGTCCGTTCTGCGCAAATGCCTGTGCAAGACCTTTGAGCTGTTGGAGCTTGTCTTGCTCGCGGCTATTGTTCTTGACAAAGACACCGTACTCCGCTTCTTGATACTCCTCAGGGTCAATGTTGATCATAGCTGTACGCAAATCGCTTGTCACATAAGTCATCTTCTTGCCTTCACGCCACGCAATCTTGCTTGTATCTAGCAAGCCCAAGTATTCGCGCTCAATGAAGTTCTCAAACCGGCGGAACAGCTCCTCGCTAATGACAGAAGACTGGAAAATGGCACGCTCAGTGGTGCCCACACCATCAGAGGTTTTCACCTGACCCTTTCGCTGCCGGCTAATACCAATCATCTCCTCCCACTCCGTCTTGATAGCCTGCAAAAGCTGGAACTGTGCAGCGATATACTGACCTAAGGACATATCCAGTACCTGATACTGGTTGAATGTCACGCGCTCGTTGTTCTTGCCCTCTGCTGTAGAGTCAATAAAGGCAAAACCCATAGCATCTGCGTAGTACATGAACTTCTCCTCATCCCACCCATGGCGTTTGGGGATGGTGTTCATCTCCATCAGCATAATCTTGTCCTTGTTCTTAGCAATAGACAGCTCCAGTCGGTAGTGGAATACGTTGTAAAGCACCTGATACGCCAAGCCCATGCTACACACACTGATGTTGTCGCTGTGTCGATTGCTGTACACACGACCGTTGTATGGCAGCTTGCAGACAGAAATGTTATTCATTTCATTGCGCTGCACCGGATGCGGTTGGTGAGATACATAGATGTCTTTATCGATCTGGTATCCTTCCCATACCTCGTTCACCCAGTAGTAGGTAATATCCTCGCCCTCCTCTTTTTTGTAGGACTCGTCAACTACCATCTCCTGCTCCTGCCCTAACTCATCAGTGAACTTGAGAATACCTACACGGCTAAAGGACTTCCAGCAAACGTGCAATACCTCCACCATACGGTCGGACTCATCGTCCTCTGGCTTGTTGATGAACATACTCTGCACACCTCCGTAGCTGCTATCTCGGTATTTACCATGCGGAGCTTCGAGTCGGTCAATGTCTTTGCTGCTCAACACATCATAGAAGCGGTCTACAACTTGGTTTACCGACATGATTTGGCGGCGGACGACCCAATCAGCGTCTTCAATGAACTCTACATCTGGTCCTTTCTCATAGTCAATATCCAAAGGCGACACGACATCATACTCAACGTCGTTCATACATACGTCCTTGTACGTATAGCACTCACCGGCAATAAGCCAGTCAAAGAACAAACGCTGGCTCTTATCTTCAAAGTTCAGCCAGTCGAATAGGTAGTTCAATACCTCTTGACCTATGATGGCACGAGAATCGCGGTAGTTACTGAGTACCTGCTCCATGTACTCCTCAGCAACAGGCATCTCTTGGGACTCCTGCCCCGTTTCCATACCCTGTGCGTTCGCCTCATTGATAAAGACTTGCTCTAAGTACTCCTTAAACTGCTGCTGGCGGTACTTGTCAAAGCGTGATTCGATATCCGCATTGCGTACAACCACCTGATAAGCCATGGGACGCTTAGCTTTCTCACCTAAGAGCAGGTCAACTACCGGCTTGATGATGTTATAGTTCCTCAGACGTGCAGGGAAGTTCTTCTTTGCCCAAGCCTCACTGTTGTAAGGATTGGTAACATAGTTGTAGTCTGCCTCACGGATATTACCGTTATAGGCTTCGTAGTACGTCTGCAACGTGTGCTTGGTGCTCGTACTAAAGCTGCTGCGGTTGATGAATGCACGAATGCACTCTTTAGCCCAGTCTTTAGTCTTGCGAGACCTAGCAATTTTTTGTTTAGGGATTTGAAACATCCGTATGCGTTTTATGAGAAGAAGGCTCGATCAAAAAAAGTGTTTTCGCTCTGTTGCTCTACTAACTGAACTTCTTTTGTATGCAGATCCTTCAGATGGAACATGCCTACCAGCAAGGCGGATACCCGGTCAAAGTTTCCGCGCCTGTTGTACTTTACTAGCTCATCGATAAGTGCTATATCGTAAATGAAATGCAAGTTGAGTTTTTGCTCACCTTGCTCATCACGACCTCTCGGTGTCTTGAGCCAGTCTCGTAAGTAAATTTCTGCTTGCCCTTTGCGTTCTTTGCTACCCATGCTCATACCGTAGCTACGGCCCAGCTTGCGTATCCGAACGTTGTCTGTTTTGTCGAAGATTTCTACCTCCGGCATCAGATACTGCATTAGTTTATGACGCTTGGCATAAGGAATGATCTCACCTCGGTCATTCTCGAAACCTATACGTGCATTATAATACTTTGCTAGCAAAAATAGGTTATAGTTGTACTCATCCTGCGTATCAGGACGTCCTACATAGGAAGCAACGATCATATCGTCCGGCTGACTAAGCGTATTTACACGTTTTATGACGTATGCGGCTCCTAAAGACGTGCCATAGCCATCCTGGGCGTAAGGGTCATGCACGATGATGTACAAATCACGTGGTACCTCGCCATTTTGCTTGTAGGGTGACTGATAAACTACTGGACATCCGGTAGTATCGTCCCCACGTTGTACCGGAAACTTCATTACAGGGCGTAGTCGGTCGTCTGGACGCAATTTGACGCCTTCTTTACCCTCTACAAGGTGCCCTGCTACAGCCAAACTCTTAAACATACCGCTGCGAACTAGCTCATTGCGGTGCTCAATCAACGCAGCCGTAGGGAATACGTTGCTACTGTGCTGTAGGAAAGCTTCTTTGGGAGTAAAAGGGTACTCGGTAATGTGCTTATCAAGCACCCCCGCATCTTTCGCGTCACGCTTGATTTGCTCTCGTGTAGCCTCCTCAGATTGGCGAGCACCTGCAATATCGCTATTGCCATCGTGGTCCATATGCCCAATCTTGTTTTTGTATGCCGGGAAGAAGTACCCACAAGTGGTATGGTCGCTGCTTTCGTCCCAGATATTGGTAATAGGTAGGAGGTTGTATGCTTCTGGGTTATAGAACATACTCTCAAAGTCGATAGTACCTCCAGCCATGTCACCGCCCGTACCAAATAGAATCATCTGCCCCGTGGTGATACCTCCATCCTCTACAGTTGGCTTAGTTGCCAGGTATGACGCTTTAAGATTGTCAAAAGCGCCACACTCTTCGAAAATTACGATGGAGGCATCTTTACCACGAGCAGCGTCTGGGTTGTCTTTAAATGTGATAGCCTCTACTTCCGACTTGTAGCCCTTCTCCACCTGCTGGCCCGACATATACTCTAAATAGCTGGCCCTGCGGTGGTTTTGCTTGTCTACAACTTGGCGCCTTTTAGCCCAGCCGGTATGCTCATTCAAGAAGTTCATGTTGTCAGTAACCATTGCCATGATACCTTTAGGGTACAAGTACTTCTTGTCAAATGCGCATAAAAGGGTGTAGCTGTTACGTTCCGTATTGAACGTATTCGTAACAAGAGCAGCGTTTTTATAAGAGAATCCCTTACGACGCGCCTTACCTACGATCATATGACGCCCACCATTCATATGAGCCTCTTCCACGTGTGTGGAAAGGTTCAGCCTTTCATAGTCTACTGGTTTGATCCCGTTACGGGCTATCTCCTGCAGCCAGAAGTATTCATAGTCCCCATCCCAGAAGTTGGGGAAGCTCAAAATCTTCTTGTTACCCTTGTCAGTCAGCTTTATCTGTACGTAATTCAAGTAGAAGTAATGGTGTCCAGTGATGGACACATCTCCTACCGTGTACCCCTCAGTACACCGGCGTAACTGCTCTGCCCAAAACTCAAAGTATGCTGCAGACCCCTCTGGGTCGCCGCAGTAGAAGCCATGTTCTAGAAAATGACGGCCTGCTCTATTGAATTCACGGGTGTTAGTCAACATTGTCGTCAATCTTCGAAGAGGCCTTTCTTACCTCCACCTTTAATACGCGTATCGTTGGACTCTTCCTTGCGGACTTTCTCTTCAAGAACGGTAATGTTCTCAATCGCCTTAGGGAGCTTTTCAGAAATCTCCAACATGCGTGTAACGGAACGAGTAACAGGGTCAATATCTTCCAAATCAGGATCAGCAAGAGCAGCATCAATGCGCTCACGTAGCGTATCGATGAGCCGACTGCTCGTAAGAAGACCCTCCCTAATAGATGCAAGACTTTTAAGGGTGGGAGTTTTTGACAGCTCCAAATACTTTGCAATAGCTGCTTTGACTTTGTCATCGGGCTTATAGTCTTTGCCCAACCCTGTATCTGTGGACACGCGTAAGCGCCGCTCGTCTTCCGGATAAATGTAGTAGGGCGATTTATGGTCGTGGATAAAGTAGATGTAGCTAAACTCCTTGAGCGCCTCTTTCTTATCCTTCGTCCGGTCACGTGTGAGCAGCGCTTTAAACTCAGGGATGAGTTTCAGCTCTACGTCTACTACTACCTTAAAGTTTTCTTCTCTGAATAACCGCATGGTTCAGTTTTGACAATCGCCCAGGTTTGACATAGAACTTGCCGAGATATGGTAGGCGCACGGTACTAAAGGCGCCCTTCTCCATGTGCTTACGTAAAAATCCAAACTGACTCATTACTACCTCGGCCACCTCATCATACGTGCCTCCGTCTTCCTCAACAATCTCAAGGATGATTTCGTGCATTACTTTACTCGGGCGGGGCATATACGTAGTAGGTTATGGTCGGGTGTTCGGGGCCTATAGTAATCTGAGTCTCGTAGTTTACTGACTGGCCTTCTAGTTCAGCAGCCATTTGCAGTTCAAAGGCAAAGAGTACATCGAGACTTTGAATCTCATACTCCAGCTTGAACAGCGGTTTCTGCGACGATGAATTTGAAGGTAAGAGACTCAAGGGTTCCGTCAGGTTTTACAATGTCGTTGTATCGATACACTCCACTGCGATCCTTATAGATGACCTGCTTGTCCTTTAAACTCTTCACATAGTTGTTTAGCACCGACACGCTCTTGAAGCTCATCACCTCTGCTACGTGCTTACGTGCTTGCATACTGCATGCCACTTCTTGGTCGTACTCTAAGAAATGCAGCAAGGCATCTAGCTCACGCGGAGTCAGCTTCAAGATACCATTCAATAGCTCTAAGTAATGGCGTACGAAACTTTTCTTACTTGTTTGAATCTCCAGCTGCATTCTCCTGGTATTTGTTCACGCGATCAATCTTACGGTTCAAGCGCTTCTTGAGCAGCACACGAACTTGCTTAAGTAAAATGATGCAACACTGATTCTCGACTGAGAAGTTCTTGTTCTGTAGAGCATACAGACGATCGATGAGCATGCTTACCACCTCCTCATTGGTCGTCCCTGGATTGAACCCGGTAGGTGTCTTCTCTGTGAAGCGCACCGTTTGGTACTCAGTTTCTGACTTGAAGTTGTGCAGCCGATACTCTATCCCGGGCTTGACAATTTCCATGACATTTAATTTCCTCGAAATATAGGAAAATTATACAGTCTCAGCTTGCTGTTCCCTGAACCTACGCTTATTATAGATTTTCTTGGTCACCATATCCTTCTCCTCCCTGGTCGCAATGCATTGATAAAACTCATCGTCCAGCGCCTTAATCTCAACCAAGAACTGATACCAGATCTGCTCAGCGGCAACCGGGTTCTTCATGTCAAACTTACTCTTAGTACCCAGATTAGCTTGAATACAAGCATTCATCTCTAATAGGGCATCAATCTTCTTACGTGTCTCCACGTCCTTGTAGTACTTACTCATAATAGCATAACAGATTAGCCAGACTTACAGTTCTCTAATAGGGCATAAGTCGCATCATCCATGTCCTCGTGTAACATGTCCCCGGATATATAGACACCCGTGGTCGTTTGGATGATAACAACATCCCCACCCCCTTGACACTGGTAGAATGTAAACAAGTAATTGTCTACACACTTCATCGTGTACAGGGGGTCTATAAACATACCCAAAGTTAGGGAAGTATGAGTTTGCTTACCACCCCCACTATACCTCCCCGGTGTTACCCCCACAAGACAACACCCCGGTGGCGTGTGGAACGGGACTTGCTCGTTCCTCACAAGTAACCCCTTAATCTCATACACCGTGAAGGACATTACCCTCTTTCCCATCCGCAAGACCGACACTGGTCTCACCGCAACTGTACGAACCCCAGATTCTCTTGAGGAACGTCTGCTCTTTGTAGACGACGCCTATACTGCCAAACACCTTGGCGTGGCTCTTCCCAAGGGCACCAAGACATGGGTCGAGTGCCAAGATGCAGGTGACGATTACCCAACGTTCAAACGTGACCAACAATTTGACGTTAGTGCACCTGCGGGTCACCACTTTGATGTCGTGCCATGGCCGGACCGCGAAACCGGCAAGCCTTGGACCACCAAAGAAGGCGACGTATTCTATGGTCTCGTACTCAAGCGAGACTAAGAGTGGGGCCTTCGGGCCTTACTTGGATACACTATCATCAAAACGGACTGTAAGCTACGTGTGTGCGCTAACCAGCGTCCATGCGTAGCTATTTCGTATCAGATTAAGGGGCTACCTAACCTCAGTACTACAGACTATAATCCTTTTCATTCATCCAACCATTCTTACCATGTGGACATTAGACTACGTAAATGACCTCATTGCAACTAAGCAATGTCTCATTGCAGACAAGGACGCCTTCATTCGTGAGGCTGACTTCAATCGTGACCTTACCGAGTGTGTCAAGTCACGTGCCTTTCAACTTGAGCGACTAACCAAGCTCGAAGAGATTCGTACAGAGATGGAAGCATGCAGTGCTACTAACTGTATGAATGACTACATCTCACAGAAGGCTTACGTGTATACTCTCATTCAGGCTTACAAGGCTTGAGTGGGAGTATACTCTTCTCTCTCTCTCCTATATGGTAGATGAGATGATTCCGCGATTCACTTTTCAATCCAATACCATGGCGACCAAGTACTCCTATGACTTCCTGGGCACCATCACGTCTCGTACGTGGTGTGCTGAGGAGGGACAATACATCGAGAAGATTGTAGGCAATGTCTATGACTTCACTCAACAAGAACTCCTGTCGATGGGCATAGTCCTAGACGAAACCTTTTAACCCTTTACCAAAACCCCTTTACCATGAAGAACACTTCCTCTTCTCTTATGCTGGTATACGTCCTCTTTATTGTGGCGCTGTGTACCGTGCTTCTCTCTTCCTGTTCAACATCGTCGCATACCTCTGCGTACAATCCGATGTTTGGCAATTCACAACACCCAGTTTGCGCAGCATATGACTAAGTTCCGTACTCCCGATCACCGGCTGCCAATCAGCAAGCTGAACTACAACAACCTCCTACCACCTATGACTAAGGAGGAGGCTGAAGCTGTACGCGCTGAGATTATGACACTCAGCGATGCACTGTACTCTACTCAAGTGAGAGAGCGCAGTCTCTATGGGATGCTCATAGGTTTCTTCCTAGGTGGCATCCTTCTTAACGCTTGCACGGTATCTCCTGTGCTCTACCATATCGCTGACTTAGGTTTCGATCTTGGTATTGCTGTGGGTTCCGTGTCTTCCTACATCGCATACCGCAAGCGCGTGTATGCAGAAAATGCCTACTGGAAAGCTGTCTTTGGCGACAACTACAGTGGTTAAGGGCGATATTGGGGCTGGGCTTCGTGCCTGGCCCCTTTATCATAATTTTATAGCATGGAATTAAATCAGTACACCTTGTACTTCTACACTCGCTACGGTCAGAAGTACTGTACACCCAGCGTCGATGTGGCATTCAACCGCAACATGTCTGGAGAAGTAACTCAAATAACCTATGAGCAATCCGAACGATAATGATGTGTACCCTACCTATAGTGGTGAGGTATACTTCACAGTCACGCTACAGTGTGACGACATAGAAGCTACCGACATTGACTCTCTGACCTCAGACTTACGTCGAGGACTAGCCGCTAAGCTTGAAGGCTTTCCCGTGAGTGTCGTTGTCGAAGATCATGACCTGTCTATCAGCAATGAGGAAGAGGACTTCATGTCCAAAGCCGACCGGCTATACGAGCAGAAACATGATAAGTGATGGGAGCCAATGCCAAGACATCGGGCAAGTGGGCTTCTAAAGAAACATGGAAGGTTGTCCTCATTCACAATGAGAAGGGGACACGCATTCCATTCTATAGCCACACAGGATGGGCAGCTCAACGAGAAGCTCGTCTACACATGAAGGCTAACAGACTCCCGGTTCATGACTATACCATGACTGAACCAGTGGAGGTATTTAAAAGAGGTATCGATTGGGACACAGCAGTGGACCCTCGATACTAATTTCTTATACGCTTCTTGGTTGCTATACTATTCCCTTGTATCTTCACCTCGTGAAAGTATTAAGGGTTACTAGTAGCAACAGCAGATGGGTCACCAATTGTACCCATGATGTAGAAGTAGTTTACATCTACGGGTCTGGTACCACCCGATAATAGGTACCTCTACTTGGTAAAGTAGATTGAAAAGGATGGGGGCTGGCAGGGATGCCGGCCCCTTACTTTTTACGCGTATTTCTACGCTTTGCAGAGGGCTTACGTCCCTTCTTCATACCATTACGAGCACGGTTCTTTGATTGTGATTCCATTACAATCTTCCCGTTCTTCTTATGGCTGGCATCCTTGCCATCACCATTGCCATAAGTACCAGCGCGTCGGTTAGCTCTGTTAGCCTGAACGCGCTTCTTTACAGCCGATCGTTTCTTCTGATACTCCGCATCATATTTCCGCTTACGTTCAATTGACGCTTTTGTCATCCCGCGCTTCTTATAGACGCGGCCCTTACCAGCGAGACTATTTCGTGCCATATCAGAATTCGATATATTTTTTCAATTTAAACCCTTAGTACCTCAAGACATGAGTAACTTTGTTGAAGTCCTTGCTACTGAAATTTGCTCGGACAAGAATGGACGCGACTACAAGCGCGTCACCCTTGGCACTGCTGCCACTACTTCTACCTGGGTTAATCCAGGAACTGGAGAGGTCCACCCGATCCTCGCTCCAGCCAAAACTGTACGCGCCATTGGCTACAAGGTGCCGTACCTTTATGACGAAGATGATTCGTCAGCTGTACCGGACTACCTCTGGAACGCAGCACCAGGGATGGTAATTGAAGGTGAAATCGTACGTCGTGAGGTTGTGCCTTACGAAATCAACGGTGACACCCGCAACTATCACTCTTGCTTTGTGCAAGGTAACTCAGATTCTGCAGACTTCGAGACTGCTGTCAAGGTTGCCTTCGAACGCTCCGGTCGTACCCTGCTCGCCAATGCGGTGATGGTGCCGACTGAAGTTGACGCTGTAACTGCCACTGCACGTGGTATCGTTGCGGCCGGTATCTAATTAGAACCCCACAGTTTGGGGCGCAGCTCAACGTTAGCGTAAGTCGCCCCGAACTTTTTTAACCCAAGCCCTTTTTCCATCATGACTCCAGTACCTACAGAACACACCAATGCCGTCTATCAAACTCGTGACGGTAAGCAGCACCAGATCAAAGACATGGATGCTGTCGAACTTATGACTGCACTCTACGACATGCTTATGCGCAAAGCCAAGCACAACCACAAACTCAACAAGATGCTTGAGGTGGGAGAAGTATTGTCCGGAGTAACCAAGGCCATTCACGTGGAGCTTGGTAAGCGTGAGGCTGCTATGGCAGACCTCAATGAGATGCAAATCAGTGCCGACCTTGGCAAGCTGCAATTGCACAAGAATGAATCGTCAATTACAATTACCAGTAACTCATGAGCATCAAGCACACGACCAACCTGGACCAGTTCAAATTCCACGAGCGAAACCGCCGTGTCAACAGGTCCGCAGTAAAGAAACTTGCAGAGTCTATCAAGCGCGTAGGCCTCAAGGTTCCCATCACCGTCAACTCTCGCAACATCATTCTTGATGGGCAGCACCGGGTAGAAGCTATCCGCCTGCTCAACAGCACGGCGACGACACCATACAAGGTATCGTACGTCAAGAAGAACATGTCTATTGCAGACATCGCAGAGATGAATGCCCACCAGATTCAGTGGCGCATGAACGATTGGATTCACTTCTACGCTACCGGTGGTAACGAGAACTACATCAAGTTGCAGGAAGCAGCAGAACAGTTCAAGCCTCACAAGCTGACCTCTATCTGTGCCTTCCTCTCACCTGCTGAAGGTGCTCACACGAGTATCATCACCAGTGGGTCATACGTCTTCGAGATGACTCAGGAGAAGAAAGACATCTTGACCAAGTTAAAAGAGTACAGCAAGCTTAATCCCGCCTTTGTATCTAAGGCTGTGTTGCTTGCCATCATCGACCTCCGACGCTTGGAAGGATTCAGTATCGACCGGTTGTTCCACGCAATTGAGCTTAACTTTGAGTCTATCATAACTCAGAGCGGAAGAGGGAATTGGTCCCGACACTTTGTTCGTTTCTACAACAAAGGTCTCCGCTCCGGTAAGCTCAGCACTGATGATCTACCTAGTAGCCACTGACCCGCAGAGTACCCTCTGCACAGATGGATATGAGTTTATGCCCTGGGATGCTGCAGTAGCAGCTCTCAGGGACAAGCTCTACCTATTCATCGATATCGAAACCACAGGATTCAACTTCCAGAGCGACAGTATCCTCTCGATACAAGTCGCACACGACACCAACGACCAGTGGGTATTCCTCTACAACAAGGAGGAACTGCCCGCTCTGTTCGAGACGTTCAATACCTGTAAGATGATGGTAGGTCACAACATCAAGTTTGACCTCAAGTTCCTGATGCACCACGGATACCAAATCGAAGTACCTATCTACGACACCATGTTGTGTGAGCAGGTACTCGTCAATGGTACCAACCTACGTGCCGGTCTCGATTCTGTAGTACAACGCTACTGCCAAGTACGTTTGGATAAGTCTGTCCGTGCCACCTTCTCTCGTGGTGGACAGCTATCAGAACGACAGCTACAATACGCTGCCGATGACGTAAAGTATCTCAAGCCCGTAATGCAGGCTCAGATATCTGCGCTCAAGAAGAATGACCTCATGCACATCGCTCGTCTCGAATGCCAAGCTTGCCTTGCATTCTTGACCATCGAGTACAACGGTCTCACCCTTGACCGCCAGTCGTGGCTCGCCATGGTTGACAACCTCGCTCAGCAATCACGCCAGTCAGAGTCAGCACTCAACACTATCATCGAC